>Ga0209353_10000001_pt1 | contig 271034 bp, 394 predicted proteins | sample LauGreSpBDMM15SD_2_FD_187561 | JGI IMG/M metagenome (GOLD analysis project Ga0209353, IMG submission 187561) | Freshwater lake microbial communities from Lake Michigan, USA - Sp13.BD.MM15.SD (SPAdes) (version 2) | ecosystem: Environmental > Aquatic > Freshwater > Lake | place: Lake Michigan... | reverse complement strand
TCAAGCCTGAATTTATCAAGCAATTGAAACGATTATACATGTGCGGCAACTATGGCGATCCCATTAGCGCCAGCGATACCTTGGAAATATTTGAATACATTCGCAGTCACAATGCTAAAATGCAACTGAGCTTTCATACAAATGCCAGTGCTAAGACTCCTGAATGGTGGAGCAAGTTGCCAGCAGCCATGGGTAAAAGTCACTATGTTGTATTCAGTGTAGACGGTTTAGAGGATACCAATCATTTGTACCGTCAAGGCACTGTATGGAAAAAGATCATGGAAAATGCTCGAGCTTTTATACAAGCTGGAGGCCGAGCACGTTGGGACTTCATTGTGTTTGGACACAATGAACATCAAGTAGAAGAAGCTAGAGCATTAGCTGAAAGTATGGGCTTTGAAAAGTTTAATGTTAAAAAGTCCAATAGATTCTTTAGCAATACTCGCGGCGCAGTAAAAGCGGATCACCAAGCAGGCAACCGTAAAGGCAGTACTACTCAAATGTTAAGTATGCCGACTAACCCAGAATATCAAAATGCCGCACTAAAACAATTAGAAAGCCTAAGCAAAGACAAAGGCAAAATTAAAATGGATTTCATATCAACTGTTGCCGAGCTAGAAGGTAAGATAAGTGCTCAAAAGTTTAACTTAGATCCCGATAAGAAAAAAGACATGGAAAAGTACTGGGACAGTGTGGAAGTTAAATGTAAAGTTGCAGAAGAGAAAAGTATTTACATCACAGCAGAAGGATATTTACAACCATGTTGCTGGACCGCGGGACAAATGTATGTTTGGTACTGGAAAGAACGTGGCGGACAGATATGGGACGCAATTGACGAGGTTGGGTTAGACGGTTTAGATCTGCGATTACACAACTTAAATGATGTTATCAATGGTAAATATATGCAAGAAACAATACCTAATAGCTGGAATAAACCTAGCTGTGCAGAAGGCAAGCTGGCAGTATGTGCTAAGACATGCGGTACTAAGTATGATGCATTCAGTGAACAATTTAAATAAAGGAAAAATCATGACACCAATTGAATATAATGAGTTTTTAAAAACAAGACGCACATCGAAAGTTTTTACAGATCAAAAACTAACAAAAGAACAACGACAAATGCTAATCGATGCAGTGAATTATGCGCCAGCGCAGAACTCAAATAGAAATTTTATACCAATCCTTGTTGAAAAGCAGGAACATAAAGAATGGTTGCAGGACAATATATTTTTTATGGTGTCTAAATACAGCGAGTCGTTGGGTAAAATAATGCCAACAGAATATCAACTAGGTATATCGACAGCACCTGCTGTAGTAATATATTTAGAAGCGAACGCCTCTCTTCCTATCGTCAATCATCTCAGTCATTTAGATGCAGATGGAACTTTTTTAAAAGAACCTGATTTGGGGGATAGATACATAAGAAATATTAACATAGGAATGAACATGGCATTTCTAGCCCAACAAGCATATCTGCTTGGATTGGATGTTGGATTCAATGGTTGTACTAGAGGTGTTAGGAACGTCATGGAAACACCTGAATTGAAAGCCCATTTGCATTCTATATATAATGAATTTGGAATTACTGACGAAATGGCAAATAAACACCATATGGCACCAGGTTACGCAGTATGTATAGGAAAAGCCAAGCCTGTTGCCAATCCTTTGACCAGAGCCACTAAAGAAGACGTAAACGGATTTGTTTACAAAGATGGCTATTATACAAACATTAAAAAACATAAATTAGATCCTTTAGAAAATATCAGAACAATAGATGAATAAATATTTTTGAAATTTATGAATTTTGACCCTTTGCGCTTAGAATTGGAAATAACCAGCAAGTGTACACTATTTTGTCCAGAATGTCCGCGGACTAGAGATCCGGATGAAAAGAAAAACAAATGGAAATACGGCGAACTAGACATTGCTGTCATTGAAAAAATGATGCAGGTGCCAAGTATTAAGTCAGTTATATTTTCCGGAGGATATGGTGATCCTATATATCATACAAAATTTGCTGAAATAATCAAACTTGTAAAAAAGGCTGACAAGCAAATAACTGTGAACACCAATGGTAGTTATAGAAATGCCGCTTGGTGGACGACGTTGGCTCCTTTGTTCGAAAAGGGAGACATGTTTGTCTTCAGTATAGATGGCTTGCCTGGCAAAGATTTATACAGGGTGAATTCGGAATGGTCCAGCATTGAAACAGGTATTAAAATTATGACTTCTCTGTCACTGGCTGATATACAATGGAAATGGATAATTTTTAAATACAATGAAAATGATGGCATAGAAGGATACAAATTAAGTCGACAGCTGGGCGTGGGCGAATTTCGAGTAGTTAGCAGTGGAAGAGAGTATCCCCCAGGATACAAACCCGACAGAAGTTTGGAAGAAGTAATTTCGGAATTAAATAATTACGTACATGAAGAAGGACAAAATGCAACTAGATCCAGAATGCTATAAGACTAAAAATATTTTCTTTGTACGAGCAAGTGGTACATACTCTCCTTGTTGTTATACTACTACTAATGGTGAATTAGAAAAATTTCTAGGCGAAGAGTTGTATGCCCAACTAAATTTAAATAATTATTCCTACGAAGAAATAACGAACTCACAGGCCTGGGCAAATATAAGAACAATGGTTCAATCAGATAATCCATTGCCAATTTGCAGATTGTTATGCACCAAGAGGGAACCAGGCAATGAAAGAATAGAGATGCTTAATCATAAAACAGCGTGTTTAAATAATATTATGAAACCATTTGATGAAGATTTAAAGTTATATGCATACAAAAAATATGATATCAATGATCTAAGTTTACGTGTAAACGATAACTTTGTGTTAACTTACCGATTAACGCACGACGAGATAAAACAAATGTTTGCAGGTGCTAATACCAGGGAAGGTATTAATTTGCAGTTGAAATGCGGTATAAAAATGTATGTTGTTATTAAACGCAATATATCAGCTGTGCGTTTTACAATTAACACACACGGCGGCAACTTTAATTTGCGCTTTACAATAGAGACATTCGAAAGACTAATATCAAATTATAAATTTCAAATGGAAAACGCTGTCAAGTGGGACGACTATGACCCAAGGTAAAGATATCATTTATGTTAATGGGGATAGCTTCACAGAAGGATGTGATCTAGCAGATCATTTATATCCATTTTTTAAACAATATTACAGTTTACAGGAAATAACAAGCGCAGATTCTGATATCATTCGAGCCAATCAAATATCTGCGCTCGATCAAAAATGCAATTTCAATAAACATATCGACGATAAACTGTTAGCTAAAGAAATAGCACAGTTTGAAGTTAATAATAGATGGTCTAATAAACTCAGTGAACAATTAGGTAAACCGGTTCATAATCTAAGTAGTCACGGCGGCAGTAGCATGTGTGCTATAATTCACAGGACCTTGGCAGATTTACATAGATTGCAAAAACAAGGTTATAATATAACAGATATACTAATTCAAGTAACATCACCAGCTAGATACAGTTTTTTTAAAGAAACACATTACTGGGAAGAACCACAGCGTTATAACGGAAATGATTATTACTACCATATAAAAAGTATTAATCCGATATCGGATGCAGATGTAATCGGCGATCTTAACAACAACGAACATTATGAAATGTCAGTATATCGTTGGTTATATAATATGTATATGTTTAAACATGCAATATCATCAATTACCAGTGCTAGATTAATTTTAGTAGACAGTGCATGTTATCCTAACTCTATTTTTGGCATGAAACCTTTTGAATTATTACACCCTGATTGGCTAACTAAAAATAAAGATGACTATTTGCTGGATTTTAAAAAACAATTGGATGATGAAATTAAATTAAGTATGTTGGATTGCATAGATTTAAATGAACCAGCAACTGTTACAGCGGGCCTACATTTTACCGCTAAAATACATGACAGGTTTGCTAAAAAAATCTCAGAAAGGTATTTTTGATGAGCGCAGTAATTTACGTAAACGGATGTAGTTTTACCAACGGAGTAGACATAGCCGATTACATTTTGGACGGATATCCAGAAGAGTTATCATTCAATGACGTTAAACATTGTTTCAACAACAATTCGGCTGGAGATAAAGTAATGGAATATTTAAATTGGAGAAATTTAAAATATTCAGAAATAGTTCCAGGCACCACTGAATTAAATTTTGCAGGCAAAGCTAGTAGATTAATGGAACAATTAAATTGGGCAGCATTGCTGGGCAACATCACCGACACTACAATTATCAATAAATCTGCACCAGGCAGCGATAACCATGGCATTTATTTAAGAACATGCAATGACATATATAATCTAAGAAAACAAGGAATAGATGTTAAAAAAGTAATAATTCAGTTCACATGTAGAACAAGACATGCTTATATAAAAGAATTTAGGTATGATTCCTACGACACATACAGACCTGCTTATTTGGATCATAATAAATTAGATAATGAATTTTTTGTTAGGTCTTTAAATCAAGGAAGTAGTTTAGTTGATAACTATTCTGTAGCTGAAAAGTTTTTCCTATCAACAGATAATCGTCAAGCATTAGAACTTGACATGTGGGCAAGTTCTAGACTATTGAATTATTTGTCAACGGTGAATATGTATAAAAATGCAATACAAGGAGCATTGGGTATAGAAGTAATAATGGTTGATTCTTTATTTTTTGAAATAGAATATACTACAGTCAATGAAGGATGTAACGATGTCCAACAGACTATGGATATTGATAATCCAAATCCTGAAACATATTTAGGCAGAACGATATTATCATTGTTTCCCAAGGGCATAGACTCCATGGCAAGAATGATGGATAAAGATCATAAATCATTTACTTCTGGATTTCACTTTAACAAAGAAGTACATGAGAAGTTTGCAAAACATTTAGCAAAGAAATATTTCAATGGATAAAACATTTTGTGTTATACCTTGGGTGCAAATGGCAGCAAAGCCCATTGGCACTGCCAGGGTTTGTTGCTTGATGACCAATAGTAAAGACAGTCAACAAGGCACAATAAGAGATGATAATGGTAAGCCCTACAATCTCGGCCGCGATGACTTTGACGTTATTAAAAATGGCGACAAAGCTAGAGAAATAAGATTGGCCATGCTTGCTGATCAGCGTCACAGCGACTGTAATACCTGCTGGGTCAAAGAAGACATGGGTGCAAGCAGTCGTAGAACTGTGAGTAATAAGATGTATGATGGCGAGTTTGATGTAGACATTGCTAGACAGCATACAGATGAACACGGTAACACAGATTGGCAACCTAGTTACTGGGATTTACGTTTTGGTAACTTGTGCAATTTAAAATGTGTCATGTGTCATCCTGCCAGTAGCAGTCAGTGGTATGAAGATTATGTTTTACTTAATGGTACAACCAAGTTCACTGACAGTGGAACAAAGATCAATTTAAAAGATGTTGATGGTAGATATAGGGATGCCGGTGAATATGATTGGTGGGATAACCCAGAGTTTTGGACCAAATTAGAAGCAAAGATTCCGTATTTGAAGCAAGTATATCTTGTGGGCGGCGAACCCATGCTGATCGAACCCCATTATGATTTCTTGCAAAAAGTTATTGACAGTGGCAGAGCCGGCGAAGTTACTTTGGAATATGATACAAATTTAACTGCTATACACAAACGTGCCTTGAATTTGTGGAAACATTTTAAAAAGGTGTGGCTACGTATTAGTATAGATGATTTTGGTGATCAGTTTGAATATATTCGTTTCCCCGCCACATGGCAGCAAATAAGTAAGAATGTAAACACATTAAGTAAAGAAATGTCTAACATCAAAATGGATTTCACAGTAACGTGGCAAGTTTTAAGTGTATACACAACACCCAATTTATTAGATTATTTTGATCAATTTGAAAAACACAACTCCAGTGTTAGAATCTTAAGCAGTCCGGATTATTTCGATGTTGCAATACTTCCACTAGAAGTAAAACAGGATATTTTAATTAAATATAATGCGTGGGCAACAACTGACAAAAAGAAAAAACAAATAGCACATCTTGTAAATTATTTAGAAACAAATATAGAAGGCAACTCAGGCCTAGTTGATAAATGTTTAGATATAGTAACAAAATTAGATGCTATTAGAAACACAGACTGGAAGACAACTTTTCCACAATTATATGAGAAATTAAAAAAATGAACGACAACGTTATGCCCAACGAATCCGGCGAAGACATGATGGTTAACAAAGACCAAACTCCTCAAGCAAAAAATCATCTCAATGTCAGTAAGACATGGTGTATTTTACCTTGGATACATTTAAGTACTCGCCCCGATGGTCAAATGCGAGTATGTTGTACTGCCAATGCCAGTTCAGTAGGCGCTACCAATGAAAAACTACATGGCGGCAATATTGGAATTTTAAAAGACGAAGAAGGCCGTCCCAACAACTTAAATGTTGCGGACTTTGAATCCAGCTGGAATAGTACATATATGAAAAATGTACGCTCACAAATGATGGCGGGCGAAAAGCCTTCCAGCTGTTTGAAGTGTTATAAAGAAGAGGCAGCGGGTCACAGAAGCAAGCGTCAGTGGGAAACAGAGTATTGGAGCAAGCGAGTAAGCATTGATGAACTAGTACAAGAAACCAATGAAGATGGCAGTGTTCCGCCTAAACTACGTTATATTGACCTACGCTTCGGAACAAAATGCCAGCTAGCCTGTATCATGTGTAGTCCGCACGATAGTAGTGGTTGGATCAAAGACTGGCAAGCAGTTTACCCTAAGATTGAAAATGATAAAGTAAAAGAAATTTGGAACTGGGAAAACAAAGGCAGTACCAATGGCAGTAGCTACAATTGGCATAAGAACAATCCAGTGTTCTGGCAACAGTTCTATCAACAAATTCCCCACATGAAACAACTATACTTTGCCGGAGGCGAAGCATTGATCATCGAAGAACACTATGATATCCTTGAAGAATGTATTCGACAAGGGGTTGCAAAAGACATGGAAATACGTTATAATAGCAATGGTGTAGAGTGGAGAGAAGACTTATTTGAACTATGGAGTCACTTTAAACTTGTACGTTTTCATTACAGTGTCGATTCTTTTGGCGCACACAACGAGTATATTCGTTACCCCAGTGAATGGAAGCGCACAGAAGAAGTATTTCATATATTAGATACGCAGACAACTGACAACGTAGAAGTCACAGTGGCTTGTGCCGTTAACGCATTGAACATTCATTACTTGCCTGAATTTATTAAGTGGAAAATGACACAAAACTTTAAGAAGATCAACATGTGGCCTTTGGGTGCAGGTGGTATTAATTTCCACTTTGTATACTGGCCCGCATTCTTAAATGTCAAAGTTCTTCCTGAAGAATTCAAAAACGAAGTTGAACGTAAAATAGAGGAAGAATTAATACCTTGGTGGACCGACAACTATATGAACGGAGTCAAGCAAGACGAAACATTGAATAAAGACGTGTTCCTTGCAAATGACTACGGCGTCAAGCGTCTGCGCGGCCTAATTAGATTCATGAAAAGTGAAGACTGGAGTGTACGTTTACCGGAAATGAAAGAGTATTTGGAAAAAATAGACGAGCACCGTGGCACTAGTTTTTACGAAACTTTTTCTGAAATGAAGGATATATTTAACAATGTCTAACTATATATCTTTTGAAAAAAAAGACAAAATAAATAAATGGCTGGACACAAATAACTTTTGTGTCATGCCATTCGGCCATGTAGCTGTGGAATCAAACGGGGACATACGCCCATGCTGTTTAGGTAATGCATTAATAAAAGAAGATGGCAGGCCTTTAAATGTCGAAGATGGTTCAATTGCAGATATTATAAAACATCCCGCACATATCAAGTTTAGAGAATCTTTTCTTAAAAATGAGCAACATCCTGCATGTAAACCTTGCTGGGGTGTAAATTCCAAAGATAGATTCAGTGGCAGATATATGTATACCAGTAGTGCTAAAGTGGCAGATTTTGTAGAAGAAATAATGTATGGAAAGACTCCAGAACAACAACTTATCTGGTTGGAAATAAAAGCTGGCAATAGATGCAATTTGGCATGCAGAATATGCGGACTTTGGAATAGTGCAAAATGGCTTAAAGAAACATTTGATTTAAAAAAATTAAATGATCCAACATATTCCGACTTCAAGTCTAGTCATGAATTTGAATATAATCAACAGGCCAAGTGGATTGATAACATCGATTTTTGGCAGAACATCGATATGTTCGAAAACGTCAGAGTAATACATATCATGGGTGGTGAACCCTTGATGATCGAAGAACATTACGAAATGTTGAAAGCAATCATAAATCGTTATGATGCAAGTAAGATATGGCTGTGGTATAATACAAACGGAACTGTTATCCCAACTGCCGAACAAGAAAAAATACTTGATAAATTCAAAGCAGTGCATTGGAGTTTAAGCATAGATGACGTTGGCGATAAATTTGATTATCAGCGCAGTGGTGCAGTATGGCAAGAAGTAAAAAATAACCTGGAGTATTTTTTCAGCAAATCCAACTACTATTCTACTATTGATACAACGGTTAATATTTTTAATATAGCAACATTGGGTAATTTTTTACAAGAGTTAGAACGTATGCCTTTTATAAAATCTTTTACTCCGCATTATGTAACAACAATGGATAGTCCAAATAATGTAAGAACGTTGAATGCAAAAATAAAGACAGAACTAACAACATATTTAGAAAATACCAAAGCAACCGTTGACGAAAAGTATCACAATACTATAGATGAAATACTAGATTATATGAACAGTATAGATGCATGGTCAAACGATATAGATTCTAGAAGAAAAAAAGAAATATTCTTTATAGATAAATCCAGAAATGAAGATTTTATTAAAACATTCCCAGAAATGGCGAGGCTATTAAATTATGAGTGAACAAGGCGATAAAAATAAACTACTGAGTCCTACAATATGTATGCTACCTGTTAGTAGTATTGCAATACATGCTACTGGAAAAATGGTTCGCTGCCATATGAGCGAAACAGAAATGGGTGATGTTAACAGTGGTTCTATTATTAAACAATGGGACAACGAATCATTTCAAGATCTAAGAAAAGCCCAACGCAACGGAGAATGGACACTGGGTTGCCAAAATTGTCAAAGCAAGGAAGATAAAAATGTAACCAGCAAACGTACTCACTGGCAGAATCTTGATGTAATTGACGATCGGTGGGAAGATATTGATTGGGATAATAATCTAACGGGCAATAAACTTGTACACTTGGATATTGCTTTTAATAACTTGTGTAATTTTAAATGTAGAATGTGTAGCAGTGCATATAGCAACGCATGGATAGGTGACGAGGAAAAACTTAAAAAACGTGGCTTTGCATCAGGCGGCGCAGGCAGTCCTTATGCTAGAACAAGTTCTATGTTTGATAGAACAAAACATACATTGTCTACAGAGCAGTTGCGAGAATTAGTGGATAATGGCAAGGATTTACGTCGGGTGGAGATATTAGGTGGTGAACCATTCCTGGTGCCGCAATTCATGGAATTCCTGGGCATGTTGCGTGATGCTGGTTTGGACAAACAAATTGAATTAATGATTACTACTAATGGTAGCGTTATCACAGAAAAGCATCTAGAAGCATTAGAAGGTTTTAAATATGTCAACATCAATCTTAGTTTAGATGGTACTAGAGGATATTTCAGCTATATTAGAAGTGCAGGTGCCATAGATTGGGATGGCATTATAGAGAAGGCAGAATTAATTAGAAATTGGTGTGACAAACCGAGGCCAGGCGTTTATAAAATGAACATTAACGGGACCTTCCAAGCCATTAATGCATTAAACGTTGCAGAATTTATCGAATGGATAATTAAATTTTATGGCTGGGATAAAGAAACGCCGGTAACAAGTAGCAAACATCGTCATAGCCTGGAGCACAGAATATTAGTAGGGCCCAAAACTTTGCACGTACAATGGTTAAATGGAAAAATACTGCAAAAGAGTCTTGATCAAATAAATTATCTTATTGACAAATATGATTTTTTTCGCGGCGACCAAAATGGCAAAAGTGCTATAACAGAAGCAAGATATATCAATGACATAAAAAAATTACTGGAAGATTTAATAGACAATCCAATTGAAGTTAAGGGACTTGCAAAGCAAGGTCCTAAAGAATTTGTCAAATATACATACGAGCTAGATGAAATACGCGGTGAAAGTCTCGAACAATTAGATCCAGAAATTTACAGTAACTATGAAATTTATTTTAATGAATATCGACGCGAAAAGTATGAAAGCTTCTGTAAAATGCCATGGCACGGCCTTGCAATAAGTGCCAATGATAATATTAAACCTTGCTGTCAGTTTAAAGGGTCTCTGGGAACAGCCAGTAAGGATAATATTGTAGATAGTTTTATTAATAATGAAAAAATTATAAAAATAAGAAATCAGTTCCTCAAAGGAGAAAGACCAGAAGAATGTAGCAGTTGTTGGGAACGTGAGGATTTAATAGGAAACAGTAGAAGACAATGGTTTAACAAAAAGTTTACAAATGGAATACCCAGTGACTATGATTATAACCGTCCTTTGACCAAAGAGAAATTATTTTGGACTCAGATGGATGTCAATCTTAGTAACGTATGTAATTTAAAATGTCGCATGTGTGGCTCATGGGCCAGTAATCAATGGTTTGAGGAAGACTTGATGTTGGCAAAAATTAATCCTAAATTTGAAAAGGAAAATAATCCAGAAAAACAAGTAATAGTTCAACAAGAATTAAGTAGTCTATTAGAACCTATAAGACATATGAAACATATACAGCGTATAGACTTTAAGGGAGGGGAACCTATGATGGCAAAAAATCATGTGCCCTACTTGGAAGAACTCATCAAATATGGGAAAAATGAATTTATCACTTTACAGTACACAACTAATGGCACGATCGTTAATCCGAAGATTTTATCTATGCTTGAAAAATTTAAAAATGTACGTTTAATGTTCAGTGTGGAAGGAACGGGTGAACTGTATAGTTATATACGTGGCGGTAAGTTTACTATTGACGAACTAGAAAATGTAATAAGCATGTATAATAAATTACCCAACGTTGAGATTGGATTTAATGTTACTATGCAAGCCTATAATTTATTAAATCTAAAATTGTTGCATAAAAAATTAAAAAGTTGGGAAGAAAAATTTGAAAAAGTTAGTGCATCAAATGCATTCGAAACTATATGTAATAGTCCGATGTATCTGAGTCCATTGGTACTACCTACTGAACTAAGAAAAAAGATGGCAGATCAATTGTATGGAATACCCGACTTTGAGGTATTAGTTCGTAGTTTGGAATCTAATAGAATTCACGAAACACAGTGGAATACATTCAAACAATTCACTGTAGAGTTGGATAAAATTCGAAAGGAAAACGTATTGAATGTTATACCCGAATTAACGGATTATTGGAATGAATAAACTGGTTGCGGTAGAAGACAATCATGCGCCTAAAGATAAATGGCTACGCATTGAATGGAATCTAGGTAAACGTTGTAACTATGATTGTAGCTACTGTGGTAGCGACATACATGACAGAGAAAGTCAGCATCTAAGTTTAGATGTCATTGAAAAAACAGTCAAGCAGATAGCAGATGTTGCTCGAATACAGGGCAAAGAATGCCGTATCAGTTTAACTGGTGGCGAACCATTTGTGCATCCAAAAATTATCGACATTCTTAAAATAATAAAGAACAATGGTATTAATAAAATTAGTGTCACTACTAACGGCAGTGTTCCACTTCAAAAATATATTGATAGTTTACCGTATATTACTTATTATATTTTTAGTTATCATTTTGAATTTGCATATCACGACAAGATAATTAACACTATCGTAGAGTTAAATAAACTTGTTAAAGAGCGTGACAATCAAAACCTGCACACCCACTTGATGTATCTTCCAGGTAAAATGGCGGAAGCAAATGAGATAATCGACATTATGAATGAAAATGATGTGCATTGGGTAATTAGAAGAATTAGACCAAGGCTGGATCCTGAGACCAAAACCTGGGCAGTTCCGGGATTAAGTGGATTAAAAACATCGCATGGTAAATGTAAAGACGACTACTATACTCAAGAAGAACTTGATTTTATGTTGAATAAGAAAAAATGACAAGTAAAGTAACTAATTGGGCAAACATAGTAGTTCATTATGAAGACGGCACCAGCGAAGAAAGCAACGTCAATGATTTACTGGCCAACGAAACAAACAATTTCAAAGGTTGGATGTGCTGGGCCGGCGTTCAAAATTTGACCATAGACAATGACGGCAATGTTTGGAGAGCCATATGTAAGGTGGGCGGCAAGCTAGGAGATATACACACCGGCTTCTCGGTGCCCACTGAGCCCATTATTTGTACCAAAGAAAATTGTACCTGCGCCGCCGACATACAGCTGAGTAAAGCAGAATTAAATAATATTAAGAAATTAAGGATCAGCAATGAGTGAAGCTAAGGGAAAAGGAAAACAATTCCTGTTAGATTATAGACCCAGCGAGTTATTTAAGGAACAGCATGGTTTTGATGTAAATGATAAGACATTTTGTATAATGCCGTTTATACACACAAGTACCACAACCAATGGAGAATTTAGACTGTGCTGTCGAAGTACTAAAATCTGGGATATTAAAAATATAGCATTCCGAGATCTTTGGAATCATAAAAAATATAAAATAGTCAGAAATAATCTGATATCAGGTATTAGAGATCCTCATTGCAATGCTTGTTGGTCAATGGAAGACAAAGGTATTACCAGTTTAAGACAAAGTCAAAATTACGAGCGAACACAAGAGTATGCACATTTAGTTGCAACATATAAACGCACAAAAGAATCACCATGGAATATTCCGATTGTCGAGTTTAAATTAAGCAATCTTTGTAATTTGAAATGCCGTATGTGTTGGCCCAAGGACAGTACACCGTGGCTACAAGACTGGGATGCTGTTAAAGAAATTTATGAACCTGGAGAACAGGAATATATTAATAATATCATCGACAGCAATGACTTGCGTAAAAAACCTGTGTTAAATTTATTTGAGACACACAATACATTTGTGCAGGACTTATATGAGATTATTGATGATATCAAAGAATTTGAATTTGCTGGCGGCGAGCCGTTAATGGATCCGTTGCATTACAATATGCTGGATCGTATCAAGGATCCCAGCGATGTTATTTTAAAATACAGTACAAACTTAACAGATCTTGAAGCAAAGAAAGGACGTAATGTATTGAATCTTTGGAAAAAATTCAAGTCAGTGCGTTTAACAATCAGTATAGATGGCTACGATGAACTTAATGCTTATATTAGACACGGTTCTGTATGGAACGACATAAAAGAAAATATACAACAGTCCAAAGAAAGTTTGGGTGATAAGTTAGATTACATAAAGGCAAGTACTTGTATATCTGCACTTAATGTAGAGTACTTAGTTGAAACATTTGAAGCAATAGACACTGACTTTGACATAATGTGGCACACAAGCCGTTTACAATGGCCTACTTTTTTACATGCAAATGTTCTGCCAATAGAAAGACTGACAGCGGCAAAGTCAAAGTTGATTGTAAAGTTTAAATCAATGCAAGAAAATTCTATTAGAGAAATCAATAATAAGAGACATATAGCTGACGCAATAAGCTGGATAGACGAGTGTATAGATACAAATAAATATGACGTAAGTTTTGAAAAGTTTCAAAAATTCAATGAAATATTAGATGTAAAAAGAAAAGAAACATTTACAGGAAAATAATTAATGGCATACTACGATTATTATCACTTAAATAAAATCGGCTTCGGTATGGCATGGCTGGACATAACTGATTATATCAAGGACTCTACTGCGCTTGCGCTGTCTAAAAACATAACGGAATACTGGGTTCAGGAAAATGAAAACTATTATCTTCCAACAACGTGCAATAAAGATCCGGATGCTATTTTAAAATGGGCAGATGTTGCCGGATTAAAATATTTGATGATTGTAGCCATGGGCACTAATCTCAGCAAGAATGATAATTTTTATCACGTACTTCCAAAGTTTCTAGAAAATAATCCCAACTTTGCAGTTGCAGGACATATATTAGACAAAGGCGATAAGTTCTACGAATTGCACCATCAATGTTTTATTATTAACATGGATTGGTGGCGGTCAAATGGTCAACCATTGATAGGCAAAGAAGAATTTAGCATCCCATGGTCCACGGTTAAACCAATACGCAGTGAAGAAAATTGGCATGATGGATATACGCCACATTGGATCGCTCAGGGCAATGCCATTGAAAATTACGCAGGAAAACGATTTGGCTGGAACATAATCGACACTGCATTAAAGTCTGGCAGCTCTGTAGTTAGTTTCAATGAGTCTATGAGAGAAAGTAAGTATTATATATATCCAGAAGTTGCCAAAGACTTTCATTCCAAAATTTCAGACGTGTTAGAAAGTTTACAAGGCTATGGTCACTTTGCGGCAAATACAGAGTCGCCTCCGGAAAAATTATTAGACACAGACATGCAGGGAGTAATATGTACCGCAGGAGGTATAACTCCGTTGCTCATGGCATACACAGCTGGATTAAAACCCGGCGGCAAAGTCACAGTTTTTGATTTTAGTCCAGTTTCATTGGCAATACAACGACGACTTCGAGAAATCAACTGCAACTATTCAAATTTTAAAACAACTTTGTACAGCTTGTTTACAGAATTAGACCTGGTACCTATGATGAAAGCTGATCGCAATTTAGATAGAATGCAGGAAATTATAAATGAAATGATGCCACAGGGCTTAGAAGATTTCATTAAAAATGTATGGCCAAATTTAAATGTAATATTTGAGCCGTGTAATTTATTTAATGTTAATCAAGTAAAGAATGTACTTGTAAGTAAACATGTCGGTGAAAAAACATATGTACATTTAACAAATATATTGCACTATCAGAACACTGCATGGTTGTTCAGTGCAGTATCCAGGTATAGACTAGAACAAGATATTGTTGTTAAATTTTCTGATGCTGGCATGGATACGTTTCAATTGTATCAAAACAGGCCAGGAATCAAGTCAAGTTGGAGGAATGAAACTCCTAGACAAATACTTGACGATCCAGATCAATTCTTACACCGAGTTAAAACACTGGAGATATTACCATGGATAACGAAGTAACAGAATTTTTCGACGAGTGGAAATACTTTTCACACTATAGTTCATTAAATACACGCCCTAAAAAGTTTTCTAATTGGATATCAGATAGGCAGTTAATGAAAGATTACTTTGGCTGGATAGAAAAAGAAAGCAACTGCCCTAGTCTTAAGTTGGACTTGCCGTTGCCACAAAAAGAAATAGAAGCCGAAGCTTTATCTTTAATGGATGAGTTTGTAAAACACAGAGGCAACGAGCATCCTGGTTGGCATAGTCTTGTAATTCACGGCTATGACAAATATACCACCGATGACTGGCGCAGTAAAGCATATAACTTCACAGAACAACCAGTGTATACGTGGACTGATATTGCAGACGTTTGTCCTGTAACTGTTGATTGGTTAAAAAATACATGGAATTTCAACCATTTTGATCGTGTTAGGTTTATGCTTTTATTGCCGGGTGGCTATATTAAACCACATGCTGACTATGAAGTTCGTAAAATGGCAGCATACAATATTGCCATTAATAATCCAGACGGAGTTGAATTTGTCATGGAGGATGCTGGACTGATACCGTGGTTACCAGGCGATGCAAGAGCAATAGACATAGGTAGACGTCACAGTGTTAGACACCTGGGATCAGAACCTAGAATTCATATGATTATACACGGCGCACCAGGATCGAAACATGCAGAAGTCATGTGTAGAAGTTACGATTTATTATTAGAAGAATTAAATGCAAAGTAAAACATTCTGTATCCTACCATGGATGCATTTAGCAACCAACGCCAGCGGCAACCTAAGAGTATGCTGTAATAGCACGCCTGGAAAAAACTTTATTTTACGCAATGGAACAAACAAAGCGTATAAGATCACAGATCCTGACATGCAAGATTTCTGGCACAGTGACACTATGAAGAAAATTCGCAGTGAACTACTAACAGATCAAAGGCCTGCAATGTGCGAACGTTGCTTTAGAGAGGAAGACAGCGGTGTACGTAGTTCAAGATTAGCCTGGAATGAAAAGTATATGTTTGACTATGAACCTACTGCAACTCCTGAACTTACAGTACAATATATTGATATACGCTTGGGCAACTTGTGCAATTTAAAATGCCGCATGTGTAATCCATATGCTAGTAATCAATGGGTAGACGAATGGCATCTAGTCGAACAACAGTTAACCGACTCTGAAATCAAACGTCTCAGTAGCATGGATTGGCCCAATGACGACATAGTTGCAGTCAACTTGTTAAAGTTAGCAAATACCATTGAAGAGATTTATCTAACAGGTGGCGAGCCAACTTTGGCATTGAGTCAATATAAACTATTTGATAAGTTAATTGAATTAGATCTTGCTAAAAACATTACTTTAAAGTACAATACAAATTGTACTAATTTGCCCAAGAAACTAGTGAATTATTGGCAACATTTTAAGAAGATTAAAATCAATGCAAGCATAGATGCTCATGGTGATCTCAATAGATATATTAGATATCCCACAGGCTGGGCTTTAGTGGAAAAGAATCTTGCTACTTTTATTGAGATGAGTAAACAGGGCAAGATAGATCTTCAAGTTCATTGTACAGTACAGGTATACAATGTATTACAATTAGACAAGTTTTTTGATTATCTCACCGACTTGTCTATAACTGATATACACTTAAACATATTGGATCACCCTGATTATTTAAATGTACGCATCCTGCCCGAAAATTTAAAAAAGCTGGCAATACAACGACTGCAACCTTATTTGCATATTAAAAGGGTGACGTCATTAATAGATTACATGATGGCAGAAGACTGGAATAATAAATGGCCTGCTTTTGTCAAGTACACAACAACTTTAGATGCAAGTAGAGATGAAGCTATATCCAAGCTAGTACCAGAACTAAATGATACCTGATAAAGTTTGTTTAATTCCATTTGTAAGTATAGCTACACATCCTGCTGGTTTTATAAGTAGATGCATGATGAGTTCAACGCCCATGGGACTAATGACAGACCAAAATGTCTGGGACAACGGAAAGTTTGTGCAATTACGCACAGACATGGTGGATGGAGTTTGGAATCTACCAGGCTGTAATACCTGTCACGAGCGAGAGAAACAGGGCGTGGCGAGCCAGCGCCTTAATTGGAAAAATAATGAGCGTTGGTGGAATGGTGATATATGGGACAGTAAAGACTTTGAAAACAGCAAAACTGGAAATAACATATATCATTTGTTTTTAAACACCAGTAATTTGTGCAATTTTAAATGTAGAATGTGCAACAGCATGTTCAGCAACAGTTGGATCAATGACGATAAGTTGCTGAGAGACAATGGATTCCAGCGAGAAGAATATGTAGACTACACAAAGAATAGAAATGACTTAATGACATTTGTCACCAACTTATTGCCACAATTAACAGATCTTCGTATGATAACTGTAACAGGCGGAGAACCTTTTATTAACAATGATTTACTGGATGTATTTGATGTTCTGGACAATTCGGGTATACTAAAGAATGTTAGACTGAGTATAACAACCAATGGTAGTTTGCTACGGGAAGAACATTTATTACGTTTACGCAAAGCAAAATCAGTTAATATTAATATCAGTGTAGATGGCACGGGCAAGTTATTCGAATATATGAGAGGCGGGGAACAATGCACTTGGGAAGAACTCACAGGTAAAATAGACATGTTATGTAAATTTAGAAACGAGTACAAGAACTTTTTATTCAGTCCCAATGCCAGCTATCAAATATACAATATGCTAAATGTAAAAGAGTTTTACGACTGGGCAGAACCTCTTATTAAACGACCCGTCGAGTGGATAGAATATAGATTACTTACACACCCACAATACTTGCATGTTGCCACAGCACCAGATAGTATTAAACAAAAAGCTCTTGCACAAATAGAGTATGTAGAACAAAAATACGATACTGCTAATAAATTCTTTTTGGATAATATGAAAAAAAATCTTACTATGACAAAAACAAGTGCAAATTGGCATGATTTTAAAAAGTTTACATCATTATTAGATAATAAACGCAATCAAAGTCTACGGGATGTCTGCCCGGAATTATATGAAAACTTTACTGTTTGATAGGATACAGGCAGATCCTGATTGGGTAATCATTGATTGGACAATGACCAACGTATGTAACTATGCCTGTGAATATTGTCCCAGCATAATACATGATGGTAGTTTTGGTTGGCCCAGTTTAGACAGCATTGATTACACTACACGCGAGTTACAATCACACTATGGAAAAGGCCGGCGACTCGAATATACATTACTGGGCGGCGAACTTGCTATATGGAAAAAACTACCCGAAGCCATAGATATAATTAAAAAGAATAGTCCAGATAGTAATATTAAATTTATTACCAATGGAGTAATGCCTGAAGACTATTGGCGTAGAATAGGCACACAAGTATCTTCGGTGGTGTTTAGTTATCATCCTACACAGGTCAAAAGCGTGGAGAAGTTTGTAGAAAGTATAAATGCTTTGGACAATGAATACAAGACTATATTGGTTCTTGCTTGGCCAGCAGTTTGGGATAAGGTACTCGAAGCTCGAGAGTACATATTAAACAATGTCAAAGAGTTTACCAGTTTGGAATTAAAATTAGTGGATAACAGATACGAAGCTGTTGCAGATAGCAAAGTATTATATACACAAGAACAAATGGACTATATACAAGCAAACAGAAAAGTAGCCAAGTCCAGAAAGAGTATATATAAGTCTAGTTTTACATATTTAAGGCAACAACGCTTACAAGAAGTCACAGGCCAGATACTTGTGGATGAACAAAACAAATTTAAAGATTGGAGCTGTGGTATAGGAGTTGATAAAATAACACTTGATGCCAATGGCACAATACGCAGGGGCAGCGGATGTATGATAGGCACCGACGAAGATTTTGGTAATTGGAAAGAATCAAATATTATGAACTTACCTATTTCCGGAGTAATTTGTCCTTATAACACTTGTTGGTGTATGCCAGATTTGATGGCAACAAAAAATAAATATGTATAATGAATATACAAGATCTTCCATTACGCAAATTACAATTAGAAGCGGCTCGCATTATAAGTACAATGCCAGCAACCAACGACAATATCTATATTTTTAACAAAGAAAGTAGACATAACAGTCAAGGTTGGTATATCGCAGCCATAGAATGGTATGTCAAGCAATACGGCGGCATGCCCAGCGACGTTGGCCCGGGCAAGGACGTAAAATTTATCTACGAACAAAATGAGTGATTTAAAAACCAGTGATTATGACTTTACTAAGATTCCGTTTAAGGATCTAGTTAGAGTCGGACAAAGGACAATGCTATACCGCGATATGTTTACCGTATCGTGGCTATTGGGACGTTATTGTAACTATCGTTGTAGTTATTGCTGGCCCTATGCCCGCAGTGATACCAAGGACCATCGTCCAACTCCGTTGATGTTACATACTGTGGATGAGATCAAACGTCAATCGAGGGAAAACGGATTTAATAGTTTCCACTTTAGTCTAAGTGGTGGCGAACCAACATTCCATCCTGCTTACATTGATATCCTTAATCACTTAAACAATGATGCGGCTAATACAAACTATACCAGTGTACATATGACATCGAACATGAGCCGGCCTCTTAAATGGTTTGAAGAAAAGTATGTGCCAGCCGTTAAGAATTTTCACCGTGCTAGTATCACAGCAAGTTGCCATCGCGAACATGTGGACACTGATAAAAAGGTAGAAGAGTTTGCCGACAAGTTGGTGTTATGCCAAGAGTATGACACACAGATAACTATTAACATGGTCATGGTTCCGGAGCAGTTCAATGAGATATATGATCTAAGTTTGTATTTTCATAATAGAGGTATTAACGTTACGCTCAAGCCGCAAAGCGATCCTACAGCAAGTAGAGTAGTAGACGGTTATACACCCGAGATGTTGGCCAAGTTACACAATGGTATGCCGCAACGTGCTTACACAGAAGAAAAAGCATTGGCAGCAGGTCTTGTTCAACGTCCAAAACCTACTTTTATAATTGATAAAGCTGATCCTAGTCGTAAAAAACAAGTTGACATCGATCCGCATTATCAAATTGAGTTTGTTGATAAAGAAGGAAATCCATGGTTCATGGATCAGGCAGAACGTTTTAACGCATTCAACTTTAACAACTTCAATGGTTGGGAGTGTAGTAGTGGCTATCGAAGTATTATTATCCGTGAACCAGATGGCACAGTAAAACGTAGTTACAGTTGCAGTGAAGTTCCATTAGGACACATCGAAACCGGCTTCAAGTTATACGATAAACCAATGCCCTGTGGGGGAACAAGTTGTGTGAGCAGTGCCGACAGTAAGATTCCAAAACGTGCGCCAGGCACTAAACTGCCTTTATTCCCAGGAGATACAACATTCTTATGAAAATATTAATATCAGGTAATCCAGATTTTGGTCTAGCAGAGGCACTAAATTTAGAGTTAACACAACATGAATTAACATTTGTAAGTAGAACAACTCATAATTTAGATTTAACCAAAGCAGAGAATCAACAAGTATTTGCCGAGATGAGTGTTGATTATGATGCAGTAATTATTAATAGTGCATTATGGAAGTTTAATCAAGTTTTGTTACTCGAAGCGGTATACAAGAAACTTAAACTAGCAGGCAAACAAACTTTGATTATTTGTATAGGTAGTACCACTGACAGAGTGATGAAAGCCACAGATTGGCTTTATAATGCTGAAAAGAAAGCATTACGAGATTACGCTAATAGTCTAGGCATGTCTGGAGTATGGGCAAAGAACCCCAGAGTCACATTGATTAGTTTTGGTAGTTTAAGTAATGTACAAGCAAAACACCCTGATAGGAAAACAATTCCTATCAGGAGTGCGGCTAGTTACATTAAATGGATTTTAGAACAACCCGGTGAGTTTCATATAAATGAAATCAGCATTGATCCTTTACAGGCCTAATTTTTCTTTAAACTCTTTTAGTTCACGAACACCAAGCCCTGCGTCTTGACCCAGGGCTTTTTCGTCATTGCCGTATTTTGTAACCATAGTAGCCCATTTTTCTTTGCTGATTAAACTCTTGACAAGCTGATATTCTCCAGTACTCAACTTAACTGAGTTAACAGCGTAGTCTTCAAATGCCGAACAAGCTTCTGGAAATAATGGTTTGACTAGGTCATACATTGCACCTGCAAACTCTCTGATCTCCCATTGTGCATGTGGATCCATACGCAAACGAGCCATGTGCAGAAAGTTCTTCAAGTTGGCTTTCCAATACAATTCTGTATATCCGCCTACTGGAAGCACACTTCTAGCCAACTCACGTGCCAGTCCAGAATCTTCCTTGCCCAGCAAACTCTCATATTCTTTGTATGCATTATGAAAGCTACGTTGGAAGGCATGTTGTACGCCACGCTTTTCATCAAAGCCCCACTCAGCTTCTTCACGGCCCTGCTTGTTAGTTGTGCTTTGCTTTTGAATTTGTTCAAACTCAGGAATGTAAAACTCATCTGTGAGTACACTATAGCGAGCACTGTATTCGTTCATGCTGGCAGTACGATGCCGTACAAGTTGTCGCATAACAAAGATAGGAAGTTTAATGTGGAACTTTACTTCACACATTTCAAAAGGTGTTGTATGTTCGTGACGCATTAGATAACGTATTAAGTTTCTATCGTCTTGAACTTGTTTTGTGCCAGCACCATAACTAACACGAGCGGCTTGAACGATTGCGCTGTCACTGCCCATATGATCTACTAGACCTACAAAACCATGATCCAATACTGGAACATAGTTTACATCTTTTTCAAAATCAATCTCTTTTCTTAGTGTCATTTATAACTTCTTTAAAAGTATTATTTTACTTTAAAATAATATAGTTGTCAAGTCCTTGTATTTCTTTATATTCTTTTAACTCTGCCAAAATCTGCTTTACTGATTTAGTGGGCTCATTCCCTAGAGGTATTCTACCGCTTTCCACTAGCTCAAAATTTTTAATACCAAGTTTTTTGCTTAATTTGTAACCTTCCAAAACATCATCTTGATTAGATTTAAACAATATCCATTTCCATTTCGTATGACACAACGATTCACTCATGATAGTCATGGCATCCAATATGCTATCCCAATTAGAATTTATTCTGTAAATGTGATTACTATGTTTTAATCCGTCTACACTGAAACAAATAGAATCGCGTTCACTGAGGATTAACGACAATTTATTCCACCATTCTTTGCTTCTAAGATTGCCCGCAGTTTCTATGTGAATTGATTTATTATAACGATGGCAAACATCAATTATATCAAATAGTCTGCTATGGTAAATTGGATCACCATAACCACCACAAAAATTAAATTTTCTTATGCTAGGAGTTTGGCTGGCTAATTTTTCTATAATTTCTATATCTAACTCACCAAAATTCCATTTGTTTTTAGTTTCTTCTTTATCAATAGTTCTAGCACATTCAGGGCATAGTAGTGTACATTTTGAAGTTAGTTCTAATTCTATTTCGCGAGATTTTAATTTATACATAAAATTATAAAATAATATACTTATTAATGTAGTCGTCTATTTCCGATGAATCTATGAGGTAGTCTTGCCGCTGTGATCGCCGCTCTGCATTACACCATCGTTTGCATATATCAAACGAATTTTCGCTTAATATTTTTGATTTTATTAATCTATAAGCATCGGATGAATAAATTTCATCAACAGTATGATGATATAAATTTAATTGTGAATATTTTTCTTTGCCTAGAAATTCAATAGTGTCAGAACTCGTACTTGCCCAACAACATGGGAGAAGTGACCCGTCTGATTTCACAAATGGGCTTGTTGTTTTATTAAGGCAAGCAGGTTTTATTGACATAAGTATGAACATTTAATTCATATATATTTAGCACTATGCCTGCCTCTCATCTCCAAATTGGCTGGTTAATATACCACGTACATACTTTATGACGCGATTCTTGATTTTACTGCTATCAATAAAAACTTCAATGTCTTGAATATTATCACGCAAGTGCTCTAGACCCTGTGCTTTGAGAATTTCGCCGGCATCTTTTAAACCCGCTAATTCTTCTTGATTGAATTCAAGAACATCTCCATTTATAAGTGTAAGTTGAATGTGTGTTATATATTCTATAGGAACTTCTTCCATGACAACATCTTTAAGGATTTCTTCAAAACTTCTATCCTTTTTCCTAATAGCCATGTCTCGGGTTCCTTACTTACTTTTTTTTGTTGTATGCTCGCTTAGGCTTCGAAGCCTCAGCAATCTGCGTGGCTATTGTCGCCGCTGGATCTAAATTGTCTGCTTCTTTAAGCAACCGTTCTGCTTCTTTACGAAAGAAGGCAGCTTGTCCACGCATTTGATTAGCAATATCTTTTTCATCCAGTATACCAGCAGGCTTGCCTTCTGGTGCTGGTTGACTAATGTCACCACTGGTTGTTCTACCTGCCTGATCTAATTTTTGGTTAAGATCACTGAGTAGAATTTTATGTTCTAATGTCGGCAACATCATAATTTCACTGGTTAGATATTTGATCATCCAACCACTTTGGTGGCTACCTTCTAAGATAGTTCTTCCATCATGAAATTGTATACGTTGAGCATATTTGTAGAAATCCATGTCTTCTTGGGCACTATCACTTTCAACAGCGTTGATTAAGTCATCGTGATAAAGATTTGGAATATCTTCTGTTTGTATAACAAGGCAAGAAGATGTGTCATTGGGTATTGTTCTAAATACAACAACACATTTCTTACCAGTGCTAACAACTTGCCCTACATGTTTAGTAAACTTAGGCATAGTTAATTCCTAATTAGGCTTGTTCTACAGGTGCTTCAGCGGCAACTTCTGCTTCCAGAGCAGGTGCTTCTGATACAGCTTCAGTAGGTGCTTGACCTTCTGCGGCAGCTTGAGCGGCAGCGGCAGCGGCTTCTTCTTGTTGCTTTTTAGCTTCTAACAAGAAGTTGTTTAGCTTAGTAGCTGTTTCTCCAACTGCACCAATTTCTAGTACGCTGAAAGCACCACGTTTAACTGCGACATCGATTGCGGCTAATAGTGTAGATAGATCTGTCAAGTTCATTTAAATTCTCCTTAAGGTTGATATATTATATACCTATTTTATTTATAGCATATGTTCTTATTATAACACACTTCCTGCACACAGTCAAAAAAATAGGACCCGAAGGTCCTATTTAAAAATAATAAAATTAAACTGTTTCGTTGTCAAATGTGTAATGTGCAGTTACACCAAAAGGTGCTTCTATCTGTTCATTACCATGTACAACAAACAACGTGTCGCAGTAGTTTTCATCGCCCCAACTGTCATACGGGTAGCCATCCGTAAACATAATAAACTGTTTGGGCTCAATGTCGTTGTCTTTCATGTATCTCCAGCAAGCGTCAAAGTCTGTTCCGCCGCCACCCATTGTTTCGTAGGTACTGATATCATCTCCATAGTCATCGCTGAATGTCACAGGATTATATACTTCTGTATCAAAACAAAATACATGTATTTTGTAACTGTTGTACAAGTCCATCATACCTTTGACTTCTGACAAGAAATCCTGTGCCATCTCATCGCTAATACTGCCCGACATGTCAATGGCAACTACTATATCCAATTCTTCTGCTGGCAACATGCCGGGCAATACTGCACCGGTATGCCAGCCCTTGCGGCTAGGACGCATAAAGCTATAGTTATTTTTTAAACTGGATTCTAATTGTATACGCAACAGGTCTTGCCAACGCATCTTGGGAGCAGTAAAGTTATTAATAAGACGTTTGATACCGCTCGGGACGTTACCTGCGCCTGCCGCTTGAGCACTTTGCAGGATAGCTTCCTTCATTTCATCACGCATTTTCTTAGCAGTCTCTTCGTCAATCTTAATGCCACTGGACTTACTCTTGCCGTCACTGCCCTTGCCATCTTCGCCTTCTTCACCACTGCCGTCCATGTGCATGTCCAAAGTAACTTGTATCTTAACAGCGTTCTTAAACAAGTCGTCATAGACTTCTTCTGTGGTCATGTCACGGAATTTAGGATCCCACAGGATTGGCACCTTAGTAATCTTCTTACCAACATTGTTTTGGATAAGCATGTCGTTGATAAGATAGTCACCTGCCATGTTCCATAACTGTGGATCTCTATCTCCACGACGTCCCATGTGGTCATAGACAATGTGTCCGACTTCGTGTCCAAACAAGAACACTAGTTCTTCATCGTCTAAACTTTCAATAAACTTTTCGCAATAGTAAAAGTGGCGACCATCTGTGGCGGCAGTTGTCAGCCAGTCACTGTTCTCTACCAATTTAAGACGAGTTGCTAAGTTACCCCAGAAAGGATGTTTAAGCAACATCTTAACACGGGCTTTAGTAAGTCTATCTTTAGTTGTAAATTTCATATTGTGCTCCTGTATGTATCTATTATACACTTAACTTTATTTAATGTCAATTAAAGTCCGAATTTTAAACGGCAAAGAAAAGCTGACTCTGGTTCTTTAAACCAAATGGTCTTGGTACCCAATGGTGCATAGTAATGCAAGGGTTTGATACTCATTGATCTGCACCATTTGATTAACTCGTTTCTTGTTCGACCATCTGTGTAGTCTATCTCCGACCAAGTAGTCCTTGCAAGGTCAAAATAGTCAATGATACTGTCTCGTGTAAGTTCACCTGGACCAAACACACTTCTAACATAATCCATATTACCGTAGACCAATTCTAACATTTCAGACCGGAAAGGGATACCCCTTTCCTTGTCTATAGTTATATATTCCAAGTGAGCCTTGAGCTCGTCTTCAATATCAATTGCTGACATCCACTACCAAGTGAGCATAGCGTTTGAAGAAGTCCGGGAAGTTCTTCAACTTCTTGTGGTCAAAGGGCAAGTTATAGTTCTTAAGTGCTGTATGAGCACCCATAATAACCATCTCTGCCTCAAAATTATCCATCATAAACTGGATAAAGTTCTCACAGTTAGTATGCCAAGTATTTAGGTTACCTGACTTCTTAGCACTCTCGTAGCCGTCTTTCAACTCGTAGCACATACCAGTTGTCAAACTATACATAGCACTAATTTCTTTGGTCTTCAACTCTTTAACTTTACCTGACAGCACGTCTGTAGGAGTAGGCAAGTCTGCGGCAATCTTACGATGAGCCATAAACTTAATTGCAAGACCTTCACCAACACAACCTGCTACAGTATCCGTCTGCTCGTTGTCTGTCATGTCGTCGTCAAGCAAGTCGCTGACGAACATCCAACTACGTGGAGTAGCAAAACTGCGGTCATGTACAGTGGGATCAAAGTTGTACAGGTCTGCTTTTTGGTAGTTTAGGTAACCTACCACGTCTGGGTGGATACGGTTTTGTAGTGCCCAAACATTCCAGTCTGCAAAGTCTACACGAAGTTCAAAGTGAACAAAGCGGTTAGCCAATGGAGTAGGCATACGATAAGTAACACCTTTGTCTGTCATACGGTTACCAGCCGCCATAATAACTACATTGTCTGGCAGTTCATATGTGCCTACTTTGCGGTTAAGGATAAGTTGGTAAGCCGCGGCCTGTACAGCAGGAGCCGCACCTGCAAGCTCGTCCAGGAATAACACTACCACAGGATGCTTGGAGGCAAACTCTTTAGTAGGCAACTCTGCTGGAGGAGCCCAGCTCATTACATTTTCTTTTGCGTTATAATAAGGAATACCTTTAATGTCTGTAGGTTCCCACAAGTTTAAACGAACGTCAACGAGTGCGCCGCCCATTTCATCTGCCAACTGAGCGGCAAGGTCGGATTTACCTACGCCCGGAGGACCCCAAAGGAATACTGGACGCTTTTTCTTCATAGCATGGCGAACGAGACGCTTTGCTTCTGTTATCTTTACTGTACGGGGTTCGCCGACTCCGCCTTTATTTACTTTTGCCATTTAGCATACTCCTATAAATGTTTTGCTATGTGTCTATTGTAACGTCAAAACTATTTAATGTCAATTAACGATTCTTTGACATAGTGTGGATTAGACCTGTCTTAGTGTATGTGATAGTGCCGCCAGTTGAACTACGGACTTGGTCACCGACTTTAGGTGTTGTTACAGGTTGTGTCATTTTATTTCTTTACTACGTTTTTAAATTCTTTGTCAACATAGAACTGGATTAGTTCTCGTTGGATTTGTGTGATCAAGTCACCGTGAGCGTCGTTAAGTACAAACCGCACAGGACAATTACCCCATTTGCGGCTTGCGTTAAAGTCGGCAAACCATTTGCGATGTTCTTTATTGTTAGCATTAAACACCATAAATTGGCGACCATGCAACTGCAATGTGCTCATTATGATTTCCTAAAAAGAAGGATTGGGCACACTTCTGTGCCCATCCTAATTACTTGCCTGCTACTGCTACGAGGTCTTCCGCTGTGACGTCTGTGTCAGCAGGGATAGCAAAAAGGCTATTAGCCTTAACGTGCGCCAGTGCGGCATCTTTAGTCATTGCACTAGGCAACTCGAACAGTTCCACATTAGTGTGACCATTCTTGACCAAGTTCTTAATACGACTAGCAAAGTCGTTGGCAAAACGAACTTTAGTTTTGCCATTAAGTGTTGAAACGCCAACTACTGTAAAAGTTTTAGATGTAGCCATTTTAGATTCTCTTTCTCTGTGTGTAAAAACATGTGTACGGTGAACCATTCACCGTATCACTATTGTATGCTCAATCACCTTTTGTGTCAATTACTACTTTTGCCAATTTTTTACGGTTGTAAACTTTTTGGCTAGCAACGACCTGCGGGCGATAAGCACCGTTATGAAACAAGAACTCAGCACGGCGTTTCTGTTTAGGAACTTTAGCAGTAATGATTTCTCGCTTCATAATTCTCTCCATTAAAGTGTTATTATAACACCAAAATTATTTTGTGTCAAATTTCTCTAGCATCTCTAGGATGGCACGGTCTGCGTCATCAGTGTGAGCAACGTCATCGTCCAGTGTCAAAGAGTGTACAGCCAATCGAGAAAGTTCAGTTTGGATCAGTTTCATAGCATACGCCATGTTAACTTGATCAGCCCATTCGCACCAATCTCGAATAGTGTCCTTGTCAGATTGCATAAAAAATTCTAAATTTTCTTTATCAAATTTGTTCATGATGTTTAAGAATTAATTGTTTCAAATGGGCTTAGTTCTTCTTGTTCGATTTCCTCAAAGACCCAAGTAATAGGAATTTCAAGTTGGCGAGCAATAGTCACTGGCAAATAACCAGCTTCTAGCATATCTTGTATATCAAATGTAAGTTCTGACATTCTACTCATAATTTTTCCTTAATAATCGTATTCGTAAAACTTAACATTGGGATCCAACTGGCGAAGTTGTTTTGCGGCAGAATTCAATTCTTTCCAACGACGGTTAACTTCTGTGCGTGGTAGTTCACCATCGCAGGTCAAGTTCTCTGGGCTAAGAGCGGAATCAATCATATCTGCTACTTTTTGGCGGCCAGCGGCAGTAGTGATTTCGTATTGAGGACCTTTGAAGATAGCGTTCCAATGATTCTTCTGGTCGATAAATTTTTGAAGTGCTTTCATGTTAACTCCTTGTTGCGATAATGTATTATACTGCCAAAACCAATTTGTGTCAATTAGTCCATTCGTGAACCAGCATAAACTTGCATGGCTGGGAAAGTATTTTTCATCACTGCTACGAATGCTTCTGCACCTGCTTCTTTGGCAGAAATGCTTTGTGTAAAAGACTGACTTGGATCCCAAAGTTGGAGACCACCGCTGTAAGATTTACTAAATCCGTTGGCTATCAGCGCCTTGCCCAATTTGGTTGAACCTTTTTCAAATACAGTAACCCAAGCAAAACCGCAGGCATCACGATCACCATGTTTAGCCAGAAATTGTTCCGTCTTACGACGAGCTTCAACTCGGCCTTGTGAAACAGCGGCTTCAACTAACTCTTTAAGATCTACTGACATTTTGAACTCCTGTTTTGTTTAACGATAATGTATTATACTGCCAAAACCAATTTGTGTCAATTACATTGACCAATACGTTTCGCTGGCAGGATTGCAAGCCCAAGGAGTGTCCCGGTCAATCTGCACATCCGCACCAGTCATCAAATTCTTCACTGTCTTCATTGTGGGGTGGCATTCAAACCTCCAGCCCCGGGTTGCAGGGTAAAGGTTGTAGAGTTCATTGCACTCACGGCGCATGCCTGCTTCGTCGCGGTCTCGCCACACTGTGGTGCTAATCAGGCGCTCACCTGTTTTAGCACGACGATCTTTTTTGTAGATGTACATGGTGTAGTCTTGTTTCATTTGGGGCTCCTTTTTGCTGTTGATGTGTTTATTATACAACCAAAACCAATTTGTGTCAATTAAAGGCTTTGACTAAACCGATTACGCATACAGAAATGGCTACGACATTGACCAACATCTGTGGTTTATTTACTGTACGATATGCCCAAGCGGCAAAGCATAGTCCACCTAGTAATCCGCACACAGGATCTAATCCCAATTCTCTAAAGAAGTTCATCAGCACATACATCGCAAGGATGAAAAATGTACCCGTCCATTGTAAGATATTGTTTACTTTTTCTTTGTTCATAACGTGATTATACACTCAAAATCAATTTATGTCAACAAATGAAAAATGGGCAATTAAGCCCATTTTTCTCTGTATGCTTGCATGGCCTTTTCACGGGCCAGCGCCAACCTTGTTGCTACATAATCACTGACTTCATCATCGTCTATGTCGACAAGTCTGGGTCTATGATAGCCACGATGAAATTCTACTTCACTTTCAAAGTTGTAGCATCCGCCATCTAGCTCAAAATTACTTGGCTGGAGTTGCGGCAGGCTTTGCAGGAGCCTTTTCGTCTGCTTTGACAGCAGGTGCTGATGCAGGTGTAGCACTTTTAGTGTCGGCTGGCTTACCTGCCTTTGCTTCGGCTGCTTTATCAGCTTTTGTCTTTGGCTTGTCAACCTTGGGCATTTCCTTAGGTGTAGCAGGAGCGGCAACTGCGGCAGCAGGCTTCTTAACTTCTTCTGTCTTGGCAGGTGCTTGTGCAAAAGCGGATGTTGCGGCAAATGCAACGATTAGAGTAGCGATAAGATTTTTCATTTTAAGTTTCCTTTTGGTTAATGAATTGTGGCGACATTTTTGTCCCTACATATATATAACGCGGCAGCTCAGTATTTCGTTGACATCTTTTTTAATTCTTCTTGCCAAATTGTATCTTCTGCTTGTAATAGTCTCGCCATTTCTTTACTTGTGATATGAACAAGTAATGCTCTGCGTGGAACATCAGTGTTATTTGGCATTGTGCTGTGAAGTGTGCGAGGATGGTAAATTAGTGCGTCACCCGTCGACATTTTGGGTTGTTCGACTCCTGCCAAAAACTCTTCATTGTATTTTCCAGCATAGCTGTCTTTGACCACCCAGCGAGTATTATGACTGTTTGGCAATAAGCCGGTACCACCATTCTTTGATGTAAATTCGCACAGTGGTAGAATACATTGTACACCTAATAATTCATTTTCGTTCCACCATTTGGGAAAACGATATGGACTGTCTATATGCGGTTTAATATGTGTATTACCTGGTTCATTGGTAATAATGTCTGCAATATATGAATCGGGTTTGTCAAAAAGTATCCCGACGGTATTGATAAGTCGACGAGTAACTTCTTGAACCTCTGGCCACCCGCTTAGTTCTTGGCTCCACCAAACAGCCAAGTCTTTACATTCTGCTACTTTATCAGCAGGGTAATACTTGTGGTCCATGGCATGGCCACGATGCGGAACTAGCAATTCAGTTTTTTTATTAATGTTATCGATAATAGTAGGATCTACTATATCTTTGAAAACCTTGTAGCCAATACCACAAAACAGTTCATTGAGCTGTTGTTTGTTCATAGTAGTATTTAACAATATTTTTAAATACAAATTTCATTTTTGCTTACTAAATAAATTATAAGATTATTTACCAAGTACTGTCAATGATAAACAAAAATTTAGGATACTATGTATGCAACGGGCAAGAATTCTCATCTAAGATAAAAGCATTATTATATAGCAATGAAGTAAATGAACCCGCCGAATGGATGTTCAATGATGAAATTTTTAAATCATATAATTGGAAAATAGAACCAGAAGAAACATTAGATGAGTTATATAATCGTCGAGCAAGACAATTAAGAAATGAATACGATTATGTTATATTGAGTTACAGCGGCGGCGCCGATAGTCACAATATTTTAATGAGCTTTGTGCGCCAAGGTCTACACATTGATGAAATACTTGTTAACCATTTTGAAAAAGCAGCTGGAAAATTCGTCGATTTAAATCCAGCAAATAAAGACGCGAAGAATGCCAATGCTGAACATTATCTGCAGACCCTGCCTAGATTAAAAGAGATTTCACCTAAAATACCCAAAACAAAAATTACCTTGGCAGACATGAGTGACCATCTCTTTGGATTAATGGAGAACACCGGAGATGCTAGTTGGATTCTTAGTAAAAGGGAAGGACTGAACCCAGCCGGTGCAACACGATTTAACTATTTGTATCTCACTGAAGTCCGTAAAAGATTTGACAAAGAAAAAAGCGTGTGTATGATTATAGGTGTCGAAAAACCTAAAATAATAATTCCCACAAAAGGTCCTTATAAAGATCATGTGATAATGAATTTCATTGACAGGTCGGCAAATCAACAAACTGTTTCAGAACATTTAACAGATTATAATAACAGTACAGCTGAATTTTTTTACTGGAGTCCAAATTGTGTGCCTTTATTGATTAAGCAATGCCATGTCATTAAAAAATATCTAGGCGCCAATCCAGAGATGCAAAAATTTTGGCATCTAGAAAATAATACATATCAAGTCTCGAGGCTAATTCATGAACCAATATTGAGAAGTTTATTGTACAGCACATGGGATGCATCTTACTGGCAAGCAGATAAATCAACGTCTGATTGGTACAGTGAATTTGATATTTGGTTTAAAGATGGATACTCTAATTCAAAAGCAGTTAATGTTTGGCAAGAAGGTGTGGATTATGTAAGTTCCAAATTATCGAACCATGTTCTTGAAAGCGGGGATGGATTAAAACGATTTAGAAAATATTATGACGCCGGCCTACTTCCTGGATTGTTGCCAGAATAGATGCCTAACTCTGTCAAAAAATACTATATAGGAAATTTAACTACAGATGAACAAGACACTAGGATATTATTCGTGTAACAATTTAGAATTTGATTCTAAGATTAAAGCATGTGTATATGCTTCCCAAGTAAATAAACCATTAAATTGGCATTTTAATAACGAAGAATTTAACAGATTTGATTGGACTATAGAGCCGGAAGAAACACTGGATCAACTGTATGACCGACGATCCAGGGAAATTCGTGAGAAATACGATTATGTTATTTTAAGCTATAGTGCAGGTAGCGATAGTCACAACATATTAGAATCATTTTTGCGGCAAGGACTGTTAATTGATGAGGTAGTTGTTAATCACATGTCCAAAGCTAATCGCTTAACTGTATTAGATACTAGTATTCGAGGAAGTTGGAATGCAAGCGCAGAATTTGAATTACAAACTATCGGCAGGTTACAATATATAAAAGATCAAAGTCCTAAAACTAAAATTACTGTATTAGATTTAAGCGATAACGTTTTTGATACTTTGAGAAAAGCAGGAAATGCGTCATGGGTAGAAACTAGTCGTGAGCCATTAAATGTTAGTGGTGCAACTCGTTACAATTACACATATTTTAAAGAAGTAAGAAATCAATTCGATCGTAGTAAGAGTATATGTGTAATATTAGGAATAGAAAAGCCTAGAACTTACATAGAAAAGAATAAATTCTATATACTATTCAGCGATAAGAGTGCTAATATTGCCAGTGCAAGCGACCATTTGATTGAATATGATAACGCTACAGTTGAGTATTTTTATTGGGCACCAAGCGCATTGCCAATATTGTGCAAGCAGGCGCATGTTATTAAAAAATGGTTAAGAGTATATCCCCAATATCAACCACTATGGAGCCCTGTTGATTTGATAGATTTGTTTACAAAACACCGACTGATACACGAAAGGATGTATAGAAAAATTATATACACAACGTGGAATGATTCCTGGTATCAAGCAGATAAGTCTACAAAAGATTGGAACAATGAATTTGATGACTGGTTTTCTTCACTATACAACGACACTCCTGAGTTTAAAATATGGCAAGAAGGAATAAATTATGTTGCAGAGAATGCAAAAAACTATGTTGTGACAGGCAAGCGTGATGGAGTAGTTAGCGGCCTCACAACTTTTTCAAATAAATATTTAATAGGAAACATGAATGAAAACATTTAAAACAATCGTGGCAATTGCCACATTAGCAACTGCGGCAGCGGCATCAGCAGCCGAAACTATTTCTATACTATGGGGATTTAACATTTCCTCAAATCAAGCACTAACATTAAGACACATCGCAGAAGATGCTAATAAGTCTCAATCAAAATACAATTTCATTATCGAATCTAAATCAGGGGCCGGCGGCAGCATTGCTGCCAATCATGTGTTACAGAATCCGAATAATACCGTAGTGGGGATGAGTTCTAGTTTCTTTATTAGACCGTCAGCAGAAACGACAGGTATCCATGACTTAGATAAATTTAAGCCAGTATTAGTGCAAGGCGGTGGCGCCCCTTTGGCTGTAGTTAGTAAAAAATATAAAAATATAAACGAGTTACTTCAGCAACCCAATCCAAGTATTGGTATTAGTGGCATAGGCGGCATATCTGATATTTTAGCTAGAATTCTTAAAGAAAAGAATCCTAACTTAGTCATTGTAAATTTTAAAGGTATGGTCGATGCTACAATAGCGGCTGCAGGCGGGCATGTAGATGCCGCAGTAACCTTTGTCATAGATGCTAAACCCATTATTGATGCTAAAGAAGTTTCAGTAATTGGATATACCGGTGTTCGAGATTTAGAAGAGTTCAAAGGACTACTCCTGACTAAACAAGGCATATCTGGAGTTGATAAGTTAGTGGCTAATTATGCTGTATTTGCATCTAACGAAATGCCCGTTGACAAATATAACGAAATTAATAAAATTTTAGCAAAGTCTACAGTTAGTAGCAAAGCATTAGAAGCATATCAAAAGGATTTAATTACACCAACTACTCTTTCAGTAGCAAAATACAACGATTGGTATATTAATGAAAGACAATATTGGAAGGAAATTGTAACTAGATTGATTAAAAATTGACGGTATAATAAGGCTCTGGTCTATAAATATGATTGTGTGGGAAACTGCTTGTTTCCATTTATAAACACAAATCTAATAGAAATGAAAAAATTAATCACTGCATTAAGTTTGCTATTGAGTCTAACGCAGGCAATGGCAAACAACATAGAGTTAACCGTTCATCATGCACCTGGCGGTCCGAGTGATGCTATTACCAGATTTATTGCCAAAGATTTACCTAATAACTATGTTGTTCAAAATCGACCCGGTGCTCAGGGTAGGATTGCAATGAAACAAGTACTCAAAGGCGAAAGTGTCATTACCGCCACAATGTCACAGATATATGTAACTAATCCAATGATTTTTAAAGACTTGGAATATAATCCAGAACGAGATTTAGAAATATTGGCCACGGTGGCAATCATGCCGAATCTTCTTGTCTGCGGCAAGAATGTAGGATTCAAGAACATTGATGATTTTGTAAAATACAACGGCAAGACTTTGAGCTTTGCTGTTAACGGTTACGGCAGCAATGAACACATTGCAACCGAATCCTTGTTAACGAAATTAAAGATGAAACATTTAATTATTCCATATGCTGCCGGCGGCAACAGAGGAGTAATTGATGTGTTGGCAGGAAATGTTGATTGTTCGTTTGCAAATTTGGCCGCCATAAAAGGCTTTATTGGCGATAACAGAATTAATATCTTATTGAGCAGTCATGATATTAGAATTAAAGGAATCCCGACATGGGACACACAATTTAAAGAATCATATCCGTATCAAAGCTATATTTGTTTAGTCGTTGCAAAAACGATGTCCGGCACCAATAAGAAAAAAATTGTCGATGATTTAAATAAAGTTTTTGCAAACAAGTCATTTAGGGAATCCGCGTTTAACTTGGGATTACTTCCAGTAGCAACGTCTGAAGTATGGTCAACTAATGCAGTATTAAAAAGCAATAGACTGCTTGAGTATTTTATAACCAACAATAAATTAAACATAAGTCAATGAAGAATATTATGTTAAAAGTTTGTCAATATTCGAGTTATTAACGACTCGATATGAAAAAGACATTAAAAACGCTAAAAAATAAATTTAAAGATAAATAAAGTAAACATATTCTAGGAGACAATTATGTTCAAATTCACAGTCACCACTGTAAGACCAACTGCAAATGCACCATTTTTTATTCATACGGCTGTGGGTCAAGTATACCAAGAGCTAATGACACAGGCGAAACAACAACGTCCCCAGGTTGCCGGGCCCGAGCGCCTTATTTCGTTCGAAAGAACCGAGTCAGAAGACGGCTTAACACTGATATCTGCTTACAGCTTTAACTCGGCCGAAAGTAAGATGAACTATTTTGACGAAGAGGCCGCCATAATCGCCGCCCAAGGCATGACACCATTCAAAGATACTCGTGATGAATACAACTTATTACATGGCCACGCAATTACAGTTGAAAATGAAGTTGTATAATTTATCATTTATTGGACCATAAATTTATATCGCCCGAATATAATGTAAACTCGAACGCATCCATTTCGCTGAACAATACTAATTGACGTTTGCTCAGGTAATATGGCCAATCCATGCGTTCGTCTAATAACAGTAGAGTCTTGTTTAATACTCTATATTCTTGTTTGAATTTTATTGGATACACTCGCCATAGACTTTTAGCCAGTTCAAAACCTGTACTGGTAAATCTGGTACCCTTGACATTTTTAAATATTTGAAAGAACTCTAATTCTTGTCCTACGGACTTTTTAAGTTGTTCGAATATTGCTTCACTTAACTGCTTTTTTGACAAGGTCTGACTCATTGACTAAAGACCCTTCTTTTAATTCTACTACAATAAAATCCGAACACTTGAACAACTTGTTCATTTTTTCCATTAGATTAAATGCGTGTCCTGAATTACTAAAGCTAACCTTCTTGTACTTTGGCCCGGGATAATCCTGTAAGCTGTTTAGGAATGTACGAAGATTAAAAGGCCGGCCTTTATAAAATACTGCATAGATAGCATCAGCTTCTAATACTTCTTCGCTCTTATATGAGCTAGGATCCACGTGTGTTAATAATATAGTAGGTTTAGGTCTTGCCATTTAATGTTCTCCGATATATTATTTATCAGAAAACAGGTTATATACTATTTTAACTATCGTCTTCGTCTAAAATTACGTCTTTTTTCTGTCCTAAAACAACTTTTAGATCCATTTTAGTTTTAAAAGGTCCCACATATACATTAGTCTTAACAGTGGATAATCTAGGACATAAACTAGTACACCAACCATTTTTAAATCTTAATCCATACCAACCCGCAACGTGTGTGCTTTTACTTTCTGCTTTTTTAGTAAATGTCGGAAATCCGTCGATCTCTTTTACATTAAAGACTTCTTCTTGGTCTGTTGGGTAACTCATGACCTCAAGATGTCCGCCATGCGTTAAATCGCGTACGACAAACTCAATGCCAAGATCTTTGAGATCGTTGGCACTATACGCCACTATGTCTTTGCGTTTAAGATTAATAGTATAGTTATTATCTTTAAAGTTCATCATGCCAACCCGTTTGGCATTTTCTTCTAATATCCAAAACTTATCTTTAATTACACTTTTTGCTAAAATCATTGGTATGTTGCTCCGAGGTATTCGCCATGATCTGTCATTTTATCTGCGATAGTGACAAGATTCCATTTGCTACAAAACTTAACAAAGTGTAAGCCCACCGACTGTACCCTTTGTTTATTAACGGATTCGCTAATAGTTGTGTCTAACGCTAGTTTAATATCTTCTGGCTGTTCTGTCAAGTCAATTAGCATCTTATTATGCAAATATCTATCACGAACTCTGTGTTCGACTTTATTATGGTCAACCCAACGTTGCAACATCATCATATTCCAATTTAAGCCTTTGTTTTCTCTATCAGCAAACGCTTCGCGTAGTCCAACTTTATTCTTAGTGCCTTTTTCACGCACACCTGGATAAGCAGAAAAGACATTGTCACTGCTGTCACCACGCATACATTTTTCGAACAATAACCATTCTGGATCAGGCGGCGCCAGTTCTTCTTTAGTTTTCTTATCTTTAATGCGGCGCCCTTTTTCATCAAAGATGCCTTCAACGGTAATTAGTTGTTTACTAATGCCATTGAACTGACGAACGTTTGAAGAAAGTAATTGGTAAAAGTCGCTGTCACTGCTGACAATCACATGTTCATCTTCTGGATGATTTTGAATAAAGCGAGCAATGAAATCATCAGCTTCACAGCGTTCATGCTGTAGAACAGTACAGTTAGATTTGGATGTGAGATAGTCTTTAAACTCGTCGAATGCTTGCCAAAAGATTTTATCTTCTTCTGCTTCTTTAGGACTCAGTGCCATACGTGCCGCAGTACGATTTGCTTTATAGTTTTTATCAGCATCTTTGCGCCAGCTTCGACCCTCGAGGCAGACAACAACGTGGCTACCTTTAAAGTCACGCCATACTTTGTTAATGCTGTTAAACATAATGTGGTAAGCCATGCCTACCTTAGTTTCTGCATCTTCTCCGCGGACAACATGTCTAGCACGGAAGAACATATTAGCGGCATCTACCAGGATGTATTGTTTACCCATTTAAATACTCTTGTATAAGTTGTTGATCAATTTTTTCTTTAAAATGTATGTTGAACTCTTGTAGCAAGCTCATAAACTCAGCATACTCTTTAACCGTCATCAGCATTTCATTTTTAATGTTGTCGTCATCGGTTCTTGTTAGGATTAATAATATATGAGTATCACCTACCCATTTAACTTCAAAGTTCCAATTTAATTTTGCTGACATACACTATTATACACGATTATCAATTAAAGTCAAGCCTTCTTACGCTTTTTTGGTAACTTGTCAGCATCAGCGACAAATTTGGCTTCTTCGTCCATTTGGCCGCCAATGTTCTTGCATAGATCAGTGAACCATTTGTCTACCACTTCTTCGTCAGTGGCGCCTTCATAACCATGTTTACGCAGGAACTCAATAAATGGTTTATTCCATTCAAGTTCCATAAAGCCTTGATTTGGATTTTCTCCGTCAAAGTTTGTGTTAACAACATTGACCCAAGGTTCTTTACCTTCTTTGCCTGTAGGTTGTTCTTTTTTATTGAACAGACCTTTTAGGAAATCTTTCATACAAGTTCCTCGACAATGCCTAGTATCTCTGCGGCAATAAACAATCCGCCTACAATAGGTAAGCCATAGATACATAATGCCGCACCAGCGGCAATACGTAATCCGCTTTTAACAAGACTGACATAAAAATGTCCCTTGCTCGTATCTTTAGGTTGAACTTCCATTTTTCTTTTCCTCTAATTCTTTTACTACTTGATTAATAGTACTGGCAACATTCAATGCTGCCTGTTTGTTTAAGATCAATGAATGTTGATCTTCTCTATAACCATTAACCAATATATCCCAAGCAGCCTTGGCCCTACTAAACCCTGGTTTCCAGAATGGTGTGGTAGTATTAACATAAAAAGTCATTTCAATATCTTTCAAATCGTCGTCACTGTTTATTTCAATCCACATATGAACCTGATGATCTCCGTCATGACAATCGCAGGCAATAGTATATGATTTGCTATTGCCATAATCTGCGTCGATCATTATACCTTTTGCTGGTTGTTGTGCTTTCATTATTTCCCCCATCCGTTACTCCAAATGTCTACATGTAGTCTAGGACTATATCTGTAACCTTTTTCTAATGCAATGTCTGCAATATGTTTGCTGTTGGCAAAATATGCCGCGTCTGTGCCGCCCACTGGCATGACAAACGCGGGCCCATTAAACCCTGCATCCCTGTATTCTGCTGTGGCAGCATCTACTTCTTTAAAGTCTTCTAACTTGTCAACAACGAACTTCAAGTATGTGAAGCCACGTGTTTGATATTCTACTACTACTTCGGGACAGACTGCATCCTTCCACGACTCTCCGCTGGCACTTAGTTTAGGACTCACACTAAATGTAATTTGATCTTTACGTAAGTGATAGGAGTCTGACAAGAAACGTTTAAAGTCTTCATGCAAGTGCTGAGTGCCGTTTGTCTCGAAGGTTAGATTTTCGAGATCGCGCATCTTATTTTCACTTAGCAAATCTGGATATAGTTGTTGCCATCCCAGCAATGGCTCACCGCCCGTAATAACAAGATGTACGTCATTACCATTGCGTTGCTTCCATGCATTATTAGGAGTTAATTTAAGCATTTCATCTACGGCTTCATCAATGCTGTAATAAGGACTTAGGTGTTTAAACGCTGGATGCCAACTAGCGTAGCTGTCACAGCCTGTTTGTGCTAAAGGCAAGTCCATAAATGTTTTATACAAATGAACCTTGGCACCTATGTCATCTGGTTCTGTAGTCTTTTGACCTGCGGGCAGGCCAAAGCCACCACATTTAAAGTTACAGCCGAATGTACGAAAGAACACACTGGGTACGCCTATAAAACGTCCTTCACCTTGTGCGCTATAAAAGATTTCGCTTACTTTAATTTTATCCATGTCTTATTCCTGCGTTAGAGCTTTTTAGTTTGTCACCATATTTTAACTTCAGAAGGCACTCCATGTCAAGTGGAATATCACCTTCTATGGCATACCATTCGACTACTTCTGGATGTCCGGACCAAGTATCATAAAGGCAACGAACTCGACAATCTGGAAAATTGTCAGCCAGCCAATATTCTAACTGTTTAGATTCCCAAAAATTAAGAGAAATCAGTTGTTGTGTTTTCATCTGCTGTGTAATCGCCTTTACCTGGAATTACATTTCTTACTCCGCCTTTTGGATTGACACAATCACCAAGAACACGGAGAATTAAATGAACGTGCGGCCAGTCAACAGTCTGTCCAGCACTTTCTCCATAGTTCAATCCTACGTTAAATCCATCACATCTGCCTTCTTCTATAAAGACAGCACCTTGTTTGGTAGCGGCAGTCAAACAATCCGCAATGTCGCTGATGTCATTTGTCTTAGGCACAAAAAGAAAATGTCCAGCTTCACTCACGGGATAGTTGTCTATAAACACTATCATTTGTTCATTTTCTTTAATTGGATCACGCCATGGAAAATCTTCCATTACATATTCTTCGTTATCTGATATAGTTACTGTTGTTTTCATTTTGCTTTGCTCTTCTTTGATTTAGATTCTATTGTAGTAGGAACGTTACTTTCTGCTTTTAGTAATGCCGCACGAACATCACGTATCAATGCCTCATCGTCCCATTCTAATTTTTCAGGATAATCGTTAGTGTATGTGATAGTTAAATGACTACCTTTGACTTTGACCACTGCGGGTTCTGCAAATACTATTTTGGCGCCGCCAATAGTGCCTGGCATTTCTAAAGTAACACTGTCTGATTTCTTTTTGCGTGTAGCCATATTATTCTCCTTTAAGTTTGTTAATCATCCATATATGTGCCGCATCACGTATATACGGATATTTAGATACTAATTCCTCATCTTGGCTCATGTCCATGATCAACTGTTTCATAACTTTGATAACAGAAATCCAATCATCTGCTGTAATAGTTCCTGCTTTGGTTACGATGTCACCGTCTAATTTAAATGTAATAACAGGATCAGGATTACCAATTTGAACAGCATTAGTATGTTGCGTCGACCAACTACTACCATTTGTTCCATTAGTAGTTAGTACCTGCCCTGCGGGTATAGCGGCACCCACGAATGGCGGTATGGCACCGTAACCTGGACTAGAGGTAGCCATTGTGCTCTTCTACTTTCCAAAGTTTGATGCCTTGTCTTAATTTTTCATTAGTAGGATTATATTCATTTTTATCAATATATGCAATTCTAACTTCTACATTCATGTCTTGTAGATCACTCATAATTTGATTAACTTGATCAACCAACGACTTTAATTCATTGGCTTTGGATTCTATTACTGGATCTTTCATCTTGGTGCAAACTCCTGTTGTAGTTTAATATTATCAAAGAATTCTTTCTTTGCACCCGGATCTTCTTTAAAGAATCCTTTAAGTACAGTAGTCTGCGTCAAACTACTGTGTGCCATAATACCTCTATTTTCGCAACATCCATGTACTGCTTGAATGTACACTGCTACATTTTCTGATTCAGTTGCTTTTTGTATTTCCCTAGCAATGTCATTACATAATTCTTCTTGTAGTGTTCCTCGACGAGCACACCATTGTGCTATTCTTGTGTACTTTGATAAGCCGATCAGTTTCTCTGCCGCAATAATGCCAATATAAGCAACCCCAGTAACGGGTTGGTGATGATGACTACACATACTACGAAGTTCACTGCGAACCACGAGCATGCCTTCATAACGGTCTGTTGAATCATTTGGAAATGCTGTTGCGTCTGGTGCTGGTTCATATCTACCTGCCATAATTTCATTAAAATACATTTTAGCAAGTCGTCTTGCTGTGCCTTTACTATTAGGATCATTCTCACGGTCAATAAGTAAACGATCCAACACAGTTTCAAATGCCAATGCGGCTTCATCGATGAGTTTCTCTACATCACCTTCATGTAAATATTCACTGATGTTATCACCTGCCCAGAAGCGTTTGTTATCACGTTTCATTTTAAAACGCAAGTGATCTCCAAGGTAAGCTTCTTCATAGCCTTTGTCGTTGTCCTGCTGTTCTGCACCAACAATGATATTTTGCAGAGTTGTTAGTTCGTTTTTATCAGTCATGTCTGTTACTTCCTCAATTTTGTCTTGTTTAAATTTTAAAATGGTCCCGTGAATGAATTCATCTTTTTTAAATATAGGTTGCATATAAAGTCTCCATGTTAGTATTATACATGATTATTTAGGTCTTGTCAACGTCTTCTACGGTTATTAGCGTTTGGATTATATGGAGGAAGTTCATCTCTTCTACGACGTTGCGGAAATGCTTTGATTCTGGCAGCTTCTTCTTCTCGTTGTATTCGTTGTGTTTCACGCATGGCATCATTGATTTCAATTTGAGATTTTAATAAACTCATATCTACGCCATTATCATCGGCAACTTTGAGTATGGCAGCGATATCTTTTGGAAAACAAGCACCTGCATATCCAACATCTCCGTTTTCTCCAGGTACATTATAATGAGTGTCGCCCAATCTATTATCCTGAGCAAGAATTTCTGTGACATCATTCCATACAACACCCTGTGACTCGCACCATTTGGCAAATTGATTGTTATAAACAACTTTGGTAGCTAACCAACTGTTGGCATAGTATTTCATAGCAGCCGCACTACCAATATCAGTTCTAACAATTTTGGCTTTACTCTTATACGTCATATCACTGTTAATAACATGTGTGGTAATAACACTGGTATGTATTGGATTGCCGCCAATAACAATAATTTTTGGATTCATATAATCATGTATAGCATTTTTAGCAGTTAAGAATTCGGGCATGTGAATAAATTTAAATTTGTATTTTTTATTCATGCCACAGTTATCAAAAATGTCTTTGTACCATTTAGGAGGTGCTGTGCTTTTACTAATAACAAAACCTTCGTAGTCTTTGAGTTGTTCTAACATAGCATCTAATATACTAGTGTCACATCCACCATCTTCTTTTTGTGCTGTGGGCAAACATACATAAATCCAACCACAGTTTTCTTTAATTTGTTTTACAGTATATTGTTGCCATTCCTCAAATTTAGCGGGATCGTTGATCATCAACATATTTCTATCATGAGCAGCCGCAACTGCTGATCCTACAAATCCGTAACCAATAATACCAATTCTCATTTTATTTCCTCTGTAACTAATTCTTTAATTAAATCTAAGTGATTATATGCTTCATCTAGTGCTGGGTATTTACTACGCAGTTTCTTAGTTTCTTCTTCTTCTGCCATCTTGTTCATCGCCCATTGGGCAATCATGTTCATGTCGTAGGTATTGGTAATTTGAACAGTATTATCAATACGCATCCAACCACCACCACAGCTGACTTCAAAACATTTCATAGTGCCATTCCATTGAACAGCACCTGTTGTATTTGGAAGTTGATAACTTTGATCTATTTGATACCAACCTGGATTTGACCCATTACTTTGTATTTTAATCATTTAATATTTCTTTCATGAGTTCATCTAATGTTCTTGGTACTACTTGTCTATAAATTAGACCATTGTTTTTGTTTTCTAGAAATTTTTCAAATTCATTTATTAAATTATCAATAGGCTCCATGCCAGTCTTTTTAGTACGTTCCAATAAATTCGGATACGCTTCTTTATACCCTATAATTTTTGTAGATGTTACACCTTCTCTACCCGGCCACTTATTGTTTATAATAAGATCTTTAAACCATTGTAGTTCGGTATATGCTAATACTAATTGTGGCGTCCATTTAAACCATTGTGCAATAGCAGGTATATTTTTGTGTAAGATATACTTGTCCCAGCCAGTGTCGTGTTCTTGATCCAGCAATATCCACGGGGTATTATCTTTTATGCTACGCGACCATCTTGGATCTCCAATACCCAGTACAGCAAATCCTTCTGTGTAATCTAAAAACTTTAATTGTGGTAAACCTCTGGGTCTATCTATTTGTGATATATCACTTATATATTCTGCATCCTGTTCAAAAAACTTTGCTATATTAAAGTCAATGATATTATATTTTATACCCAATGATTCGCAGACAACAATAGCATAGCTCACATCATACTCGTTGATATAATCTTCAAATCTAAAGATATTTACTATGGGATCTGCGCCTATGTTGATGTAAGAACGCAAAACTAGTTCACTGTCCAAGCCTCCGCTGAAGTACACACATGGCTTTAAACCAGGGTAATGATCCATGGTACTGCGAGCAGCCGCCAACATTTCTTCTTTAAACGAACCAACATGTTGTACATTTGCACATTTGTAACTAGTGTACCAGCTCAAGTTGCTGGTTTGCCTGCCCCAAAGAGTGTCGCCATAACTCCACGTATACCAATTGTTTTCACTGGTCCACATGTTTATGCGTTCTAAATAATATATCCCATATTGGGAAAAATAATCCGTAATTTTTATTAGGATGTCGATGATGTATTAAATGCCATTTGCCTGATGTCAATAAAGAAAAGTTTATATTTTTATTATGTTCCAGACTTTCTTGAAGCACAGCCGCCCATACATAATACAAGATAAAAATCCACCACTGACCCGTTAACCAACTAAACAACAAAGTTGGTATTACTTCAGTTACATATAAATCCAATGTACTAGTCCAAGTATCATTAAATAAAAATAAATTATTCCAATGCCATCCCTGCATTCCATGTCTAACTATATAGCTGTGGTGATCCCAGTGCCAGTTCTTAACATGTGTAACTTTGTGTGCAATACGATGTACCCAGTATAACATAAAAGTCCATGAAAAGAAGTATAAAATAAACATTATATATTATTTAACAAAATATCTGCACTAGAAATACTTGGTCATGTCTATCTAGAACCATTTTGATACATCCTGGACTCGACTTATAATTTTGTATTTTAATCACAGTTGATTTATACCTTTATTAGTTTTAAAAAGTCTATCCCATATAGTAAATATGCTTCCGAAATTATTTGAATTATGTCTATAATGAAGCAACGTCCAGGCTCCCCATGTGATAGGAAAAATATCAAAATTTACATCATATTTTACTGATGTTTGAAACAGTGCCGCCCAAATATAATAAACAATTAATATCCATACTTGTCCTGTTACTAATGAAAACAGGATAGTAGGTACGACCTCAGTAATCCATAAATCTATAGTGTAATCTTTAGATTTATGGATTAACAATAAATGTCTTAATGCTATTCCGGATCCTTTATTCCTTATAACATATCTATGATGTTCTTTATGAATATCTTTTAGATATGGAAAAACGTGAGCAACACGGTGTATCCAATATAATACTAATGTCCAGAGTAAAAAATAAATAACAAACATTATAAATTTTTTAACAAAATATCTGCACTAAAAAAATACTTGGTCAGGTCTTCTGTTTGCTGTTGGAGTTGCGGTAAACGATGTTCATAATGATCCATATGTTGCATAATTGCAAAACATAAATTAGGTCGATGTTTGTCATATGATTCGAAACTCTCAGTCCATTCACTTGGATACTTAAATGTGTCGTAATACATTTCTGTATAACTAAGTCTATCTGGCACCATGGGGATTGCGTTTACTACTGCACCTTCATAACAACTGATACCCAATGTTTCCTGCAAGTTAGCACTGAATACCATCTTGGCTTGGCCTAACAATGTGTGATATTCATCTTTAGTAAGTTGCTTATCTTGACATACTACAAATTCATATTGTGGCAAATGTGTTTTTAAATCACGAAAGATTTCAACTTGTTTCTCAGGAGCGATACGATGTGGAAACAAAATAAGATCACGTTTGGTCATACCTTTGAATGGAGCGAGTGTATCTTCCATATACTCCATGGGCCAACCTGTACGTACAAACTTAGAATACTCTCCGCTTAGGATTTCGTCTAGTTCTTCTTCATACCATGGATTTTCTACAGTATGCCCGTTGTTCAATAGTTCTCTATTAAACATTTCTATATGAAAGTCTGTGGCAAAATAATTGTGATCAAACGCTGAAAAGAATGATTTCTCTGCATTACGTACCCAAGGCTTATTACCAACTAAACGTCCTAAAAAGTCTTGCGGATCATAACTACCGGCGTGCCATAGTCCGTGTGTGACTACTGGAATGCCCAGCAACTCACTCATATATTTTAAATTTATAATACCTGGATGCCAAGCATCAGTAAAGATAAAGTGATCGCCTGCATGAACTGCTCCGTCACAAAATAAACGGCCCATCTGCTCCACTTGTGCAGACTTATAAATATTGGTACCACCAAAATTAAGGAAAGCACCAGGAGTAGTGGCACCAGGAATATCCGTAGGGCCAGAGATAACTTGAACATCGTGTCCTGCCTCTTTAAGTAATTGCGGAACGTGATCTTTCCACTGTCCAGTATAGCGGGTGCTAACTGCTTCTAAATCAACTAAAAATATTTTAGACATTTTCGTCTCCGACATAATCTTTCCAGTCTGTGTAAACTCGACGATCCATCAAGTCATGTAGACTATGACACCATACGCCTGGGTTACTATGACCCCATGTAGTATCATCAATCTTTAGCGTGGCATTGTAGTTATATAATTTAATATACGGAAGTTTAACACTGATCATCGGAATAAACGTATTATACTCACTCCACCCTTCTTCGTTGAATGTATCAGCATATTCTACTCCGAAGTCAAGTGTTACCCAGTAACCTGCCTCTAACAATTCGATGATCATCTTATCCCATGCTTTCCAGTCATCGTAGTCTGCAGGAGTAAAACTTTGACTTGTACCAAGATAAACATGACGCAGACTATGTTCATTAAGTAGACTAACAATTTTATCCACAGGCTGAACTCCCACTACAAACAATGTACGTTCGCCATACATTGCAGTACGTTCTACTTCTGTACCAATAAAATAAGTTGTGGCCTTACGGCCCATTGTATCAATTGCCATTTTCATTCCAATAAATGTATCCTCTGCTATAACCAGCAGGACGGTCGAGGCCGTCAGCAAATGCTTGTTGCCATTCAGTGTCTCTATTATACGCTTTTGTCCAGAAACTGTCAACTATAATATCACCTTGTTCAATCCAGTAAGCCGCATCTTTCATACAGTGATAAAAGCCATCTGTTCTTGGACTAGGAAATATCATAGTACAGGCTTTCCAAAGTAGATTGCTGAAGTCTGTGCTAACTTGTTTTTGACTTCCAAATATTACTAGTGCTTCATTATTTAGAATAGGTTTCTCAAAAATATCTTTACTACTACTCAAGTCAATGACCACATCAAATGTGCCTTGATATTCTTGATGTAAAACTTCTCCCCACAAGTCTTTATTGCTATTACCCACTACTGTAATTTCAAAATCTAAATGATGAATAAGAATAACATTAAAAGCAACCCACGCAAGGAAACCACTGCCCAGTATCAGTAAACGTTTACTTGATCCAGCACGTTCTGCAATTTCTCTAATAGGCTGCTGGATAATATTGATTCCGCAGGCAACTGGTTCTAATATATATTTTGGCAGTGCTTCTGGAACAACTACATATTCTCGACTACGAACATTATATCTATCTGCATATGCTGGTTCGCCCCTAGTAGCAACATAGTCACCGATGACCGTGTCTTCGATGTTTTTACCTACTTTAATTACTCGACCCAAGCCTTCGTGTCCCTGCATACTAATAGGAAAAGGACCAAAGTTGCCCGCCATCATATCGATGTCACTGCGACATATGCCTGTCATAATACTTTGTACAGTAATTTCATTGTCATCACATTTTGGATTAATCCAAGTAGTTTCTATAAAATTGCCAGTGCCAGTTGTTTGTAGTATGCGTGTCATAAGTTTTCTATTTGTCTGTGAATCCAAAGATCCTGTTGTAATTGCTCTTTCCAGAACATATCATTATTTAGGTTTGTAACAGCGTTTTCTATCATAGCCTTATATGCAGATTCTGGACATAATCCTAACTTATGTCTAACCGCAGAATTCTTCATGTCAAAACTAATATAAACATCATCAGCTTTGTCATCTTTCCAATTGGCAGTTAATATCCAAGTAGTATCTCCGTTTTTGAATTCAAATTCACAGAAGTCGTCGACATTGTAAGTGCCGTCATGATTGACGCTACCATAATCAGTATCAATAAGATCTTTGAGTTCATGTCTTTGTATTGCGTTACCATATAGTTTATTACCTTTTGTGTAGTCTGTTAATGCCACATAGTAACTTAACATATGAGGTATCAAATCTCGACTAACACCACCAAAGGCCAGTTCCTTTGTAGTGAACCAACTACCTGGATTTGGAATACGATTTTTATTATTCCAAACAACCCTAACAGTATGACTTTGATCTGCAAGTGTTTTAAACTGTGTAATAGTATCACGATATTGATTATTCTTAACCATCATAAAACGAGTCCCGGGATAATCAGCACAAAGCCATCGCCATGCTTCGCTATTAACAACACCTGGCTTTTCAACAAATACTATTTTACTTAATGCGGCAACTTTTCTTGCTAATTTGATATGCGTAAAGTTTGGAGTACATATGTTCACGGTATCAAATTTACTGTGAACACGAATAGCATCTTCAATGTCTGAAAAATCAGCGCCTTTAGATGTATCCATGTCAACAGTAATTACTTCATAACCAAGTTGAGTTAGCACAGGCAGATAAACAGCCTGGCCGAAACCTAAGCCAATTATAAGAGCTTTTTTCATTGTGCTTCTTTTAAAATGTTTTCAGCTTCTTCCTCATCCCAATCTTCAGCGCCTTCCGCATCATTGTCACTGCCTTTGTCTTCGGCAGCAAACAAAATGTTATGAGCACTGGCACTAGTCTTAAGAGTCTTCTTGCCGTTAAAGTCAGCAAGTAATTTAGCAGCCTTGTCAAGTTCAGTAAAAGGTGTTTCACTGGTAAACACACGATTAACCAACTCTGTGATATAGATAACATTGCGTGGAACCCAATTACTAAGTTCACCGTTAGTACCTTTAGTAGGATGCCAATGTCCGGGATCTGGTTTATGTAACATACAAGCAGTATCATTTAACGCATTGGCACGTTGAACAGACTCAATGTGCTGATATACATTATGACCCATCATTAAGAAGTAAGCAAAACTATCCCACGATGTTCTACTTAACTTACCATTTTTATTTAAGTCGCCTGACTTGTAATAACAAGCATCGCCCATGGTCATGCGTTCGCCTACTGGACTGCCCCAAGGCCAAGGTATATCACTGCCAGCAAGACGTCTATCATCAATGGCCTTATCCATAATGTAACTAAAACGATTATTACGATGAACGTGCTGTGTGTAAGCCTGTCCATAAGCAGTGGCTAGAAACGGACTTGCACAGTCAAACGTAATCTTCATATTAGGATTAACGTGTTCACGCAGGTTACGTTGTACAGCAGTTAATAAACAAGCCAGTTCAAGTTTACTAGTACCTAAGAAGTGAATAACATCGCGACCGGGTTCTAATAACTTTTCATCACGTAGTTTAATAAGTCGTCGTAACATCAAGTCTGCGTCCTTCATGTTATTGCCACCCATAGCCCAGCCTTCAAATGGATAATGCTTTACAGCTTCATACCAAGTATCAGCGTCTTCGTTGGTACCACCTTGAAGAACGTTTAGGAACTTAGTTTTACCTTGACGATGTTTTAAGAAGAAATCATTGTTAAACAATGTTCCACGTAGACAATCGCCAAAGTCTTTAAGACCTGTACGTGCTTGGTTAATAGGTGCGGCACTCCAAGTAGGCAAGTCAAGTACCATGCTATAATCAGCAGTGAACTCTAGCCAGTTAAGAATTGCCATACGAGTTTTATCCGCGGCTCCTACATAACCTGCATCGCCCTGCTTTTCCCAGAAGTGCTGCCAGTCAAAATTGATAACGCCTTTACCAATCTGGAATCCGCCAGAATCGCCAAGAATAAAACTATCAGGATTAGTTTTATCACGTTGTTGAACCATGGATTCTTCGACATAACTCTTTGTTACATCCAACTGTGCATGACCCGCAGAATACAGCGCATCGGGGTAGTAAAAGTATGCCTGTTCCTTGTTAAGGAAGTTCATACCCTCAATGCCGTTTTCAAACTCTTTTGGAATTCTATTCAAAGGAACGAATTCTTCTTTTTGTTGCTTGCTGATAAAAGTTTGATAAAAACCGCTGATACTCGGCAAAAAGACTGCATAGTCTTTATTGCGTGTTTTTAAATCTACTGTACTTTTTTTACTTAACATATAATTCTCCTAGGTTGGAGACACTATTTAGGTCGTTAAACTTAAATTGGCACATAGCCGGTGTCAGTACTTTTCATTGTACTGGCAAAGCTAGTCCAAGCACTCTTATAAAGTCCCACATGGATCTTTAATTTCTTTGGGGTACGATCATTAGTAATTTGTATATTAATGTCGTATGTATAACTGTGCTCTTTCAACACAATTTCTGTGATTTCAAAACTATGCATCCATCTCTGGTCGCACATGTCTTGTAGATATTTGCAGAACATGTCTGCGGCCATGTGTCCAAGACCATCTTGTAACACTCCATCGTACATCTCACTAATTTTCAACAAATCATATTTGATATCGTTGATATTAATCATTGCACGACTTACATAAGAATTATTGTTGTTATGCACTGTTCTCACCTTACTTCTGTTCAAATTGAATGTGGCATCCATTTTCACCGTCCTCACTTACTTCTATTGTCACTGCTCTACCGGGATAGCGAGCATTAATTTGTGTGTATAAATCCTCTGCGATCATCTCGCAACTTTTAAAGTCTAATGCTAGTATAGCACCTTTATAAAGATTTTCCAACCAGCGTTTGAATTGAATAAATTCAATGTCACGATCATCATGAAACACTTCAATGGCTACTTTGAAATGAAACATGTGTCTGTGAGGATAGCCAAGAAAGCTAACATCATATTCATCTCCTGTAGCCAAGTTAGGATCAGTTAGAGCCGCTGGATACTTGTGTATGCCTTCCTTACGAAAGGTAACCCAGATCATTTTTTTCATTTCAGAACCTCGATGCTTGGATACTTCAGCGTGTGCTTTACAACAGGTCTTTCAGGCTCAGGAGTAGTAGCAGTAGCAGTAGCTGGAGCACTGACTATTTCTGCAAGACTTTCTAGCTCATCGTTGATAATTACTTCTTCAATGGGTTTTTCAGTATTTTCCATGTCGGGATTTGTTTTCTCTTTATTGAACTGTAACTGTTGATGCAAATCCCAAAATTTCCAATCAATTGCTTGAAGATGTTTTTCTATATTTTCAAGAAGAGATACAATTTTTTCTGATTGATTATCTGTCATATTATCTTTCTCGACTTGGATCTATGTCGTCTTCATCTCTATGTACAACGCTGAATGTATAACCGTTTTCTTCGCCAATAGTGCGAAACATATTCATAATCATCCATAGTTTCCAATCCATGCGATGCATGTATTCTGTGTGCTTTTGCAGTTCCAATAACATTGCCGCTTGAATTGAATCAGGTTCTGATGCTTCTGGTTTAACCGGAGTTAATTTTTTTGTTGTCATATTATTTCCTTAACGAGTATGACCTGGCAAGATGTAGTTATAAACACCAGTGCCGCTGTCGATGGTAATCATACAAGCCACTTGACAGAATTGTACTTTACATTCGCCGCTCATGCCAAGTTTAAGAATACTCAAAAACTTGTCAATGGGCCAAGCGTAGCCTTCTTTCATTGTGCCTGTTACATTGGCAGCAAAGGTCATACGTCCAAAGTGACTGCCGCCTGTGTCGCTACCAAAGATAAGAACAAGTTCGTTGTTCTCTGTCTTTACTGTAAACGTTGGCTCTAGTGCAGAATAGATGCCTGCCTTCTGTGCCATTTCACTTACTTTACTTTTCTTAGGTTCAAAGCTAATATCCCACTTAACACCTTTAAACTTGCTTTGTTGCAGTTGTGTGTCAATGATCTCTTTACTCATTAAACGATACTTGTCATTGTTGCCATCAGCATCTTTAAAGATAAAGTAATCTGGAACATCTGCACCATTTTTACTTACTGTAGATACTTCGACTTCAACGCCTTCTTTATTGTAAAGTCCAGTGAGACCATTTAAGAAACTCAAGTTACCTAAACCAACTTCACCGATTAACGGTGCCACTGGATTCTTTAATTCAGCTTCTAGGACCACGTTGCGTTTTTCGTCACAGGTCCATATTTCTGTGCTAGTATCAGTGCCTGTGATCTTTGCCAAGTCAAAAAAGCCGAGGCTGGCTGTGTGTCGCACGATATCAAAAATTGCGTCTTTCATTATTTTCTCCTATACGCTAGTATAGCGTATTTAGGTTAGTATGTCAACTGTTATAACTATCCATGTTACCAAAACATGATTAAGTTGACCTTTGATACGACATGCACCAAGCATATCGTGTATTCTATTTAGTTACGCAAACAAACTTTCAAAGGTGTTTGTTTGATCACTTGCTCGAATATCCCAATCAAGAACACCAATTAAGTTTTCTACTTTATTGTTGATGATTGTTTCTTCCATCGCACCATGGTCAAAAGGCATGTCCTTGAACCATTCTGGCAATCTCATTTCGTCAATTGGATGTGCAATACTTGTGATACCCATTGGATTGGATTTTAGTTTACAGACAATAACTTTCATACCATCCGTAACATCCAAACTTGCTTGGTCACCGTGTGCTTTCTTAAACCTATTCCAATTGATAGCCGCCATAGCATGTCCAACTCCGCACTTGCCAGTCTTCTCAAAGACTTCAGTATGTTTGGTCAAGTTGTTAACACGCTTAGGAGTACCTTTCTCCCAACCTGGTCGCTCTTTAAATGCCGTTCTAAATTCATTGATGGCATCAATAACGTCTTGCTTGTCCTGACCATTAAGAACCATTAGTAAAATCTTTTCCAAGAAACGTTGCATGAACTCTGGAGTATCTGCTCGCTTCAAATCAAGACCCATGGCCTTGATCTCACCAAGACTTCCATCAATGTCTTTACGTTTACCTTCTTTGTCGTAGATAAGAACAGCATAACGCTTTTTAGTAATAAACAAGCCTTTACTGGCAACTACTTCTCGACCAGCTTTAATAATCTCACCCAAATTAGTTGGACAGTTAAATGCTGTATTCATAAACAATGGGAAGGTAGCATTAACTTCATCAGCAACCATATCATAGAGCTCGATGATTTTATCGCGAGTCCAATCTACTTCACCTCGGTCAATCTGTCCTTTGTAAACCGGATAAGCACTAAAGTAACAACTGTCAGTGTCACCATAGATAATAGTTTTACCTTTGTGATCATACTCACCTGTGAACACATTATTAACTTGTGCTGCCATATGACGAGCAACACTACGACCCAATAGCGTTGTACTTTGACCAAGGCGAAGATCAAAGAACCTACTACCAGCATTGAGCAAAGCGCCATACAACGAGTTCAAATTAATTTTCTTAACTAACTGTCGCTTGTCCCAGTACTCAAACATGTCAGTGCCATATGCTTCTTTGGCTTTGGCTTGTAGCTCTTTACGTTCGGCATACCAGCGAGTCAGCAAGCCAGGAATAACGCCTTGGTTCTCATAAGTGAAGATTGTGCCATTGGCAGTTAACATCCAGGGCTTGCCTTGTAGATAAATTAAGTCATATGCTTCTGCCGCACTAAGTTCTGTGCTAGTACCATTCTCCCAGTCGATGACAATGTTATAGCCTTTGTTCTTGGCGGCAATTTCATTGTACTCGTGAACAGCAAACTTGCCGTCCCAATAGTCAGCAAAGCTGTTGCCACTGTCTAGCCATGCTTTAATTTCTGGTTTAGTTTGTTGTTGACGTACTTGTCCAACAATAGTTTCTGGACTCATGTTAAGCGCACGGATTAGGGAAGGATACAGACTGTTCAAGTCCATACTGCCAATCCAATCATGAACGCCTTTCTCTGGATAAGCAACATAAGCACCTGCCGCCTGTGTTTCAATTCCATCGCCACGTTTACGATCCATGACCATTACACCTCGGCCATGAGCTTCATTGATAATAGCTTGGTCAGTCATAGCAACCGCACCCATTGTTGTAAGAAACGTAACAGTATTTGCATGTGCCAATACATTAACTAAGTCAATGTATTGTAGTTTGGCATCCATCTTGTACAACAACATAGTATCTTGTCTATTATAAGCAATGAACTTTTCAAAGTCATTGTTATACAGTTGATCCAGTGTACCTTCATACTGAATTTTATTTTCACCCAGTTCAATCTCACCAACGTAGTCTAGACGATATGTGTGAAGTTCATGATATGTAAACTTACGATATAAGTCAAGATAATCTAAATGAACACGACCAATGAGATCGTATGTAGCACTGATTTTGCCATAGCGTTCATATTCACGCTTTTTAGGTTTGGCATTCCATAGACAAAATCTACGACTATGATCAGAGCCCATTAGTTTGATAACACGATTCACTGTGTAAGGAATGTCATATCCGCCACTATTCCAACCACTGACAATGTCAGCGTCTTCAATCAGACTTAAGAACATGTCTAACATTTCTTCTTCAGTGCTACAAAGAATAGTGTCATCAAATCTAGCAACGATTGCTTCGGCTTGATCCTGTGCCATTTTGTCTGGCTTGATCGCCAATGTGATTAATTTATCCAACCAGCCACAGTGTACAGAGATAGCAGTAATAGGATTAAAAGGATCGCTGGGATCGGCAAAGCCCTTAATCTTATTATAAGCAACTTCGATGTCGAAGAATGCCTTGTTGACTTTTGGTGCATCACTGTTTAGATAGTTTGTTTCCAAACAACGATTGACGGGTTTGATATCACTTTCATAAAGTTGCTTGTGACTATAAATGCGTTTTTCTTTATCAAAGGCCTTGTTACTATTTACAGCAACCTTGGTCAGTCTCTTACCATCAATGCCTGTGTATTGACCTTTATTATCTTGATAGTAAAACAAGTAATGTGCTGGGAAACTTTTATACTTCCTTACTCCGTCAACTCGTTCTACAACATTGATAAGGTCTTTATCTTTTACATAAACTGCGTCAACATAACTCATAGTATATTATATATTCCTGCAACATAGATTATTGTAACTATAAGTTGAACAATAATCAAACTCCATTTGCGCCATAGTATACCGAGAACAAACCAGCCTAGATTGCCTAAGCCGCTGATCCAAATGTTTAGTGGATAAACATTATAACTGGTCAGAGCAACTCCCCAGATTAGAATGGCGGTACATAACCACTCAAACCAGAATTGCCAAGTTTGTTCTTTTAGGAATTTAATCAAAGATGACCTGCAACTTGCAATACTTCTTCTACTTCAGTGAATGCATCTTGTTCTTTGGCAAACTCGTTTTTATAAGCAATACGCAATGCTTTTTTGAGTACGCTGGGCTTCATGTCAAGTTCTTCGGCGATGGCTTTAACTGTTTCAGTTAGTCCTTCGTTGAGTGCATTAACTTCACTTAAGACTTGAATGCCTTCAGCAAATAGTTTTTTAATTTTGGCTTTTTCATCGCCAGAAAACATACGCGGTTCCATAAACACTCCTTAATAAAATGTGTTATACTATTATATAGTATCACGCATCATCAGTCAAGTGTTATTTGGTAAATAATGATATTTCTTTTTGTCTAAGTTCGGCAAGTTCGGGACGACGTCTTCCGTTGTCTACCACCCATTTTGCCAATTCGTTGGGCACAGCATCAAAGTCACTGCGGTTGATGACTTTGAGTAAGTTACTGTTTTTGAATATTTCCTCACCTCGATCTGTGATAAAAGAGTCAAGAGCAAGTATTTGGTTTTTAGTTAGTTCTATCCGAACTAACTCTTTAATTAAAGGATTCATTTATCTTTGTTTTAGAGTTGCTTTTAATTGCCAAGCATGTTTTTTATGTGCGTCTTGACGTTCAGCTAAGAAGTTGCTTAGTCCATGATTGTGTGCAACTTCTGCTAATTCATATGCTTGCTCAAGACTAGACAATACAACATCGTTGTCTGCTAATAATTTTGCTAACATACCTTGTGCATTAAGAATTTGTATTTCATCGTCTAAACTAGTTAGTTCACTGAAGCGAGCAAAACTAGCAGGAGCATAAGCATCCAAGGAACGAATTTCTTCTGCAAACTGATCTATACTTCCGTAGACTTCGTTGTATATAGTATCAAACAATGCGTGATATTGTGGAAAATTAGGACCTTCAACGTTCCAGTGAAAGCCCTGTGCTTTTAAATAAAAGGCAAATGTATCTGCCAGTGACTTTTTCATTGCTTGTACTAATTCATCCATGATTTGTTATCCTGTTTATTTACTATTCTTTTCTAAATCTTCGCCTACTAAACGTCCTTTGAAAGGATGTTGCTTGGGACTTGTGCCTAATACTGTGCCAATCTTCTTTGCTCGTTCTTCGCCGCCAACTTGTCCTACACGCTTTTGATCAGCGTCTAAATCTTCACCGATCTTTTCGCAGTCGTTGACACGCTTGCCTGCATTCTTGCCTGTGCCGGGTTGTGTGCCAACTTTTCTATGGCCAGGCCAACAATTTTTAGGACCAGCTACACCTTCGGAGACGAAACGCAGAGTTTCAATCCATTCACGAACTTTCTTTGGACGGCCTTTGCCGCTTTTGTAAGATTTCAATGCATCTAATGTAACCAATTCACTGGGTTTATCAAACATAACACCTTCGTCATTTTCCCACTTACCGACTACTAAATATTTTTTACCTTTTTCAGTAACTGCCATAGCACCAGTTCTACCGCCAACAATTTTACGATCGCCGTGTGTGCGTTTAGATTTATGATACCAGCTAGAATAATCACCGAATTTAGTACCTGCTTCATCCGAGCCTGTAACCCCAGCATTGGGACGGCCTACGCTACGTTTGACCGGAGATTTGCCTTCTGGATCTTTAGTTGGCTCAATGGTTTGACCAGTGTCTGAATTATATTTTCGGCTATAAACTGTTCCGCCTGAATCGGGATTTTTTGATCTAGAAAACTTACCAGTAGCACCTTTTTCTTGTTCAGCACTGGCTTTGACGCCGGCCATCATCTCGTCCCAACCTTCTTTCATTTTTGTTTTTTTAGATTCGTACATACTGCTTTCCCCCAGCGGAACATGTACTGCAATTACTTCGTTGCCTATACGATTTTTACCTTCTTTTCTGACTTTGTCTTTACCATATTTTTCTACAGCTTCTTCATAGCTCATGCTAGTTTGTTTCCAAACTAGTTCTTTAGGATCTCGTACTCGACCATTTATAGTAGATGCTTCGTACATGCTTTCTTGACGTGGCATACTGGGCATTGTTGCTGTTGGTAATGCAGGAATATCAGGATTGCCGCCGCCAGCATAGTCATGAACGTCACGGTCAAAGCGCATGTGAACCCATTCATATGGATCACCGTCTCGAGCTTTTTGTACACCATACGGCATTTCACCATGGTCGCTGTAGTAATCAAACAATGCATGATATAAGTCATCGCTTAGTTCTTGTCCAGCTAAGAAGTTTTTAACTTCGTGCTTGAACTTGCTGACAATGTGACGCATTGTGTTATCGTTTTCCATGACCATTGTTGGATTTAGATTGGCCAGGCCTTCTAAGAATTGTTCGCTGGTGCCATTGGCAACTGCGGTTTCATATAAACCAAGAACGTACCTAGCACTGTTAATGCCCAGTTTAACTTGAGTGTTACCTACAGTAATAACTGCACCTGTTTTATTGGTAACAGCTTCAGAGATCTGTTTTAAGTTATTTGTACCTTGTAGGGTATTTTGTTGATATAGTTCAAATAGTTTCATAATTAACTTTCGTAATTCTTAAATGCGAAAACCTTTTGTAGTCTTTCGTATGCTTCTGTATTTATTTCTTCGCTGACTTGGTCAGATTTTTTAATATTAACCGGCGTAAGTTTTGGGCTTGGCCTTTTTGCTTCCGCCACACCTTGCTGACCCGACATATCCATGATTTGTCTAACATAGAAATTGTAATGACCGCGACGGCCATTGTATTCTCTATCACCAAGCACAGTTTTTAATGCTAGTACAGCATCATTCATTGATGAACCACGCATTATTTTTAATGCGTCAGTGACCAGTGAATCAACTCGCTGTGAAGCTTCTGTTACATCTTGATCTTTGCTTTTCATATAATCACGAACAGTATCTAAATAGTCAACTGCTTTAGTAATCTTTGATTGAACCCATTCTGGCAAGTTCTCATCGCTGGTTAATATACTGCGTAGTTCGCTGGCAGCATCAGCGGCAGTGGCAAGATCTTGTCGAGCCATATCGCCTTCTTGATCATATTCGCCAGAGTCTTTATTATCAGTAATACCTTCTGACAAATCAGCGACTGCAAAGCCAATATAACTATTACCATTTTCGTCACCTGATTGTACAACAAAGGCACCGCCTTCTTCTGATTCTAATTCGCCGATTTCCCAACCCATACGGTCTAATATTTTTTCAACTTGTTGTTGTGTAGCTTCATTACCATTATACCACATTCTGGCATATTTGTGTAATGTATCTTCTTCACCACCTGAACCATCGTCAGGAGCAAACTCTTTAATTGTTTTAACTTCTTCTTGTAGCTTGGCAATCATTGTATTACGTTGTTGATGTTGTTCTTCTGAAAGAGTATTAACGTCTAACTTGCTTAAACGATCTGCTAGTTCATAAAGTTGTCGGGCTCTTTGCTTATCCATTGTTATTTCCATTTTCTAAAACATTAGACTTATCTTTTTTAGTTTTAAATTCTTCAGCTTCCTTTTTAGGACGCTTGCGAGTCATTGCCATGTTGCGTTTCATGGGCACAGCAAATAAATTGCTGGCTGGAGCAGAAGCTACAGCACCACTGCTAATGCCGCCAACGCTGCCGTCTTCGCTGATAAGTTCTTTTATTTTCATATGTTTATTTATGCCAATTTGTGTCAATATAACGTATTATTTTTTCTTAATACTAGTTAACTGCTTTAATAATGGACCAGTTTCAATGTAGTTTCTAAAGTACCAACCCTCTTCGCCAGACTTTGAAACTTTGCTTTTACGATATGATCTTATTCTTAGGAATAATTGTCCGCTGTTAGCGTCAAATACTTCTACAATAGGTAATCCTGATTCATCTTGTTCTACATATCTTGCATCAAGATCTATATCTTGTAACTGTGATTCTAAGTTGGCAAAGCTGGAAATAGAGTAGCTACCTTTTTCCAAGTTAATTAACACAATATTAGGATTTCCTAAAGTAGCAAAATAATTAATAGCCTTGATAAAATCGCTGACATATAAATATTCTTCATCGTCGTAATTGCCGCTTAATAAACTACGTAGCAAATCAGTGACTTCGTGGTACATAAATTGAAATGCACCCATGAAAGAATCGTAATTAGATTTTGCAGTCATTGATTCAAATTCTTCTTTAAAAGGTACAACATCAATACCTAATTTACTCCATAATTCATCTTGAGCTTCAAATGCAGTCCTGCCCTTGGTATCATCGGCAATAGTTGTACCGCCGCCCACTTGTGCAATTTGATCACTGCCTGCTTTAAGACTAATATTAAGTCGTTGTTCGTGTTGCTTGCCAGTTTTAGGATCAGTGACAACAACTTCAATGTCAGACTTCTTACCTGTCTGATCACTCAAGCCATCAGTGATAACATGAATAATATCAGGTTTACCATTTAAATAAAAGAAAGAAGCAAATTCTTCTGCATCTGCACTATTTGCATACTCTACAGCGCCACTAATTTCTTTATTCAATAAAGGTCGTTTTGTAGTATCCATAATTTCTTTGAATGGACCTTCTTTTAATTTTAATGTGAAGACAATACTGTCTTTAACAGTTGCTTGGTTAACATCTTTTACTTTAACAGTGTATTCACCCCAGGTATCTTCTTTATCTTTACCTCTAACAGTTTTTTGTAATTGTAAACTATCAATAACTCCCCAAATATCACCAGGAGCGATAGTTTTAATTTTTCCATTAACTCTTGCTCGCATTTTAGCAAATAATGCCGCGCCAAGAATACCCTCAGATATATCACCTCTATTGCCAATCTTATCTGCAACATCGCCGGCCAACGCACCAAACTCTCCGGTTTTCTTTAGATTGGATAATGATATTGGCCCTTGATCAGTGTTAACTGAAATTGTTTTACCGCCAAACTGACCTTGCGCCATTAAATCTCTAATACGTTTAATTTCTGTTTTGTCAATAATTACTGATCGTCCGTCTACTGTTGGAAATGGCTCGCCGGCAGTGACTTTCCTGGCAAATATATCTATCCTAGGTACATTTGTCCTGCTGTTAGGTTTAATCAACTCTGACGGAGCTAAGTTCGGACCTTCTAATAAATTTTTAAGTTCTAATAATCGCATAATAGTATATTTATTCTTTATTCTTGTTCATCGGTGTGAGCTAAACAGCCTTCCCAGAAACTGTTATTACTGTAGGGACATAAGTTAGGATCTGTAATATCTCTGTCATCGGACCACTTATATCCAGCGGCATGCCCACTACAATCCTTGGTACAAGGATAGCCTTTGAATACGCCCGCTTCTAATATATTTTTCCATAGAGCATTTAAACCTTCTAACATCCCAGATTCATCTGCTCTGCCGTTTTTCATATTAGCGCACCAGTGATACATCTTAGCACGTTCACCACTTGCATTTTTTGCTTTTGATCTTAGATCAGATACACTTCCGTCACAGCTTGCACCGCTACGTTTTACACGTCCAGGACTGCTTTTACCTTTTACTCGACCGTCTGCGAAGTTTTCTGCCACACCTTGTTCTACGCTTTCACTTTTGTATGTGGCTCCAGTGCAGACCCAAGCAGGGCCTGTGTATCCTTCAGGAAATGTTTTTAGATGCTGAATAGTTCTATGCCAACCTTCAATCAAATCATAACCGTTTGATAATTTAGCAACAATAATTGGTTCTGCACTCACACCCTTTTGCTGAATCATTTGTGATTGTAGTGCGTGTCTTTCAGCATCACGCGGCACTTGAAAAGGATTGGAACTACCGCCTTCTCGACTAGCAAGCATACGCTGAGTCTTTGGTGTAAAGATATCAAATGTTATAGGCAGTTTAGTCAGTGTCCATTTACAATTACCAAAATCTTGTTTATTTCTTTTTAGAAAATCATCTAACTCTGCTTGGTCACGGATGCCCTTGGCTTGTGCATATAAGAAGTCTTTCAATACATAATCAGGCCAAGTTGGAAACTGTTGCTTCACAAAAGCAAATAAACTATTTCTAGCTTCCGCCATGCCTTGTTTCTTGATGGGCTGACCCAGGAGAACATTACCATCATACTTCAATCTACAAAAACGATTAGAATCAGGATCTATGTTATTTTCTTTGCACCACTGATCTTTCATAGCACTGGCTCGTTGTTCATTGCTAGCGGAAAATCTGTATAAAACATTTTTATAAGGCCCTAGAATGACCCAAGTGCCATTTGGGCTACTGGGTGGCAACGGATCTCCTGGATTCATCCAGACGGGCTTTTTCAGTGTCGATTGTGATGCTGGACCCGGATCTATATTCAAATATTTTACAGAATAGTCTTGTGCTTGTTTAACACCAGCAGGTCCTGCCATGGAATCAAACGCAGGTTGACCACGTTTGAAATTGACCTGTTCACCAACTTCATCCCATTCTCCGTTTACTGTTATGTCTATCAACTCACGAGCCGTACCTGGAAATTCTTCAAATCGTGTGACACCTAGTCTGCCCCACAAATTCGGTATATCTCTGTGACGACCACGTGCATCTATGTATTCGTTGGTATCTCTATCACGTACATAGGCATGTACTATCGAGTGGCGGCTGATATCTTTTGAGATTTCTTCTTGTTCTTGTGGATTTAGATTTTCCCACTCGTCATCATCCAGTTGCATGTCCGGTACGCCTGCATCGGCGTTGTATTCCCATATATAGCCTATTGGATATCTTTTAGGATTGAGTTGATTTATAGCAACGGCCAATATCATGCATTGTCCTTGCATGTAGGCTGCTTGTGCTTCTGCTCGAACGGCATCTTCATCCAAGCCTTCTGCCATGGTATGCTCTAGTATTTCATCGCCAAAATTTTGATTAAAGATTGCTGGTGGTATTGCGTTCAATGCACCAATCCAATGAGACTTGCCTCCTGGAAACCAGTTGGGGTTGTCTGTAAAATATCCAAATTTGCCGTATACTGATTGCAGACTATTAATTGACGTTGACGTTACTAATGGATTTTCAAAAGGTCTTTTCACACCAAATTGTCTAACAGTGAAGTCAATGGCACTGCCATTCACTATGGGCATGATGTGGCCATTGCCCTGGCCAGGCTTACCTTTCTTACTTTGGAACTGTGGATTCTTGGCAATAAAATCAGCACTGGGAGGAGCCAATGAAACTACCTGCGTTGGAATTTTATTTTGTTCTGCCCATCGTACAAATGCTCTGGTCACAGTTTTACAATCGTGTTGTTTGTATTTTTGTCCTATAGGACTATTGACAAAGGATTGAATAATAGTTTGAAGGCTGTTACCGGAATCTTCATTGACATCCGTGGGCATGAGTTTAGCGATACGTGGCTTGAATAAATGTTGATCACCTTTGGAAGTTTTTAGCACAGGCTGATTATTGTCATCAGTTGTAAACCCTTTAACTTCTGCTCTGCGATTTTTAAACTTGCCCACAAGAACTTCATCGCCCACATCAATGCTAGGCGGCTGATATGATTTGTCTTCTTTTAATTCTAGTAGTCTCATATTAGCTCATTATGGGCACAACTTCAATTTGTACCAAGTCTGTGTTCGGGGCATGTTGTCTTATCCATTGTAAAGCGACACCATTAGCATCTGACTGCGAATTACCAATGCCGCTGAATCTATATAATTCTTGTCCAGTGTCGACATTCATTACTTTCCAAGCACCTGTAAACGTACCAGGTGTTGCACGTTGTTGCTGTAAGTCTGTTGTGCTACCTGGTACAGGTGTAAAGTTCTGTTCTATATCAGGCTCAATATCAATAACGCCGGGAATAGGTCTTACAGCGCCAGGCCTTCCTGAACTAGCAGGACGATCAGGAGTTGCACGCCATCCATTAGCTCTAAAAAACTCTGCTTCAGTTGCCCCATTTGTGTTTAAATTCCATTCACGTCTAACTTGTTGCATCGCTTCAAATTCATCAAAAGCAACAACTTCTACACCCTGTCTTTGATATGGAGAATCATTTGATCCGAAAACCCTCCAAACAAAAGGCGTCATGAGTCTACTAGGTAAGGGTTCACGTGCTAAAGGTACTGTACCGACACTACCAGCTGGTTGTGGCTCACCTGCTGTGGCACGGAATGGATTTGCTAGTATAGGTTCAGCAACAGAATCACCCCAACGTCTTATACCAAACATACGTTTTGCTTGGCTTGGTTGTAGTTCATGCGGGCCGTGATTAATATAATCATCTAAGAAAGTCAGTGCTTGTTCATCTGTTGTAACATCTATAGGAACCGGAGATGACAATCTTCTATTTCTATCCAAGTTAAACAATTCATAACGGTTCTTGTCAAATCTAGGACGACGATATAAGTTCACTGAAGAAGTGTTACTAATACCATTGGCATAACGCCAGCTTCTATAATCTGCGCTAGTTGCATCATAGTTGTCCATTGTTCCATCGGCGTCTGCACTTTTAAATGTACCCAGTGTATTTCCGGTATTTCCGTCATATACTTCCCAGTTGTCAGCATTATCGTCAAATGGGCGAACTGGATAAACAGCGGCAGCGGCTAATGCACTTAATTTCTGGTTCCAGCTACTGGCTGCTTTTTGTAATGCTTCTTCTTTTGATGTAGCAACAACTTCAACGCTGGCACCACTCTTTCCACGGCCATTCAAATCAACACGATACCACATTTTCTTACCGTTGGGTTCTTTGCCTGCCTTACGTTCAAACTGTGCTTGTTTAATAAAACTCTTCAATGCACTTTGAGGTAATTCACCTGCGGCATACTTGGCAAAATAAACCATGGTATTTGTAGTATCTTTGTCATTGCCTGCTAATAACTTATAAAGTTTCTTGGCGTATTCTTCTTTGTATTTTGTTTCGTCTGCGGCAGCATCCATGGCAACAACAAAACGCAACAATGTTGTTTCAATCTTGTCAAAGTTACTGTTTAACCAATCGCCGCCTGGACTACGGAATTCGATATATCCGTCTTTGGTATTAACACTGGTATACTTGCTTGTGCTGCCACTGTGTATTAATTTTGCGGCACTGGTGTTTAAGTGCTCTTTCATAGTGTCTAACAAACGTTTGACATCTTCTGGACGCTGTGTGATATTATCTTTAACAATCTTTAATGCGCTTTTGGCATAAGTGTTACCACTGCGACCAAAGTTTTCTAAAACATATTCGTCGCCCATTAGAATAGCAAGTTTGACATAATCTAAGTTTTGTAAGTCACCCTGCCAAGCTGGAACACTGACATTGATGTGTAAGCCCGTGCTGTCATTTGTATAACAGCCAAACTTATCTGCCCATGCTTTAACTTTTTTCAAGTCATCCAATAATTCATCAATGGGCAATGCTGGACTGACAAATTCTAAGCCGCCGTCTCCGGACTCATCTGCTTCTAAACTGCCATCAGGTTCTACAACATAGTGTAATTCTGTGGCACTGGGTCTTGTTATACTACGGCTGTGATAATTGTCGCTGGCTTGTACTTCTTTACCAATGGCACGACTAAAACTATCAGCGGCATCTTGTATACTAACGTCACCTCCGCTGGTATCTGGATTATGATAATGTGGCCAAACAATGTTATAATTCTGTTCCACGTCAACCATACTTTCCATAGCTTCATGTTCGAGCCATTCACTTTCCATGTCTGCATCTCTGTAGAAATTGTTAGTAAAATCTTGATAAGCATCGTCATACCATGGATCTATTCTATCTTCTGAGACTTTGGCGGCAGCATTTCTGTAATCTTCTTTAGAGGGATCAGGATAATCTCCGCTGGCGCTGGCAGCTACTTCTAGTATACCAAATACATCGCTGGGCGCGGCATTATAGCGCAGCCAATCATATATCATTTCTTCTTTATCTGATTCCCATCGATCTCCAGATTGAGTGCCCAGCCAATCAGTATAGTTATCTGTCATTTGATCACGTAGGCGTTCTGCATCTCTACGACTATTAAAATCACCATCGTAGAAGAAATCATAGGCATCTTGAATACTGCGAACGCTTTCATCTTGTTCGTAGTCTGGTTCTTGGTAGTCATCACCTTCATCACTTTCGGCAGCACCCGGAACAATCATTTCAAATTCCATGCCTGCCTTGGCGCCGATATCTTTGGCAGCACGACGTAGAGCACTGGGGCTCATGTTTATTTCGTTGAGTAATTGTTCTTTTAGTTCTAAGTATTTCATGATACGACTTTCGTTGTAATCTTATATTTATTGTAATAATTATGTATATCAAAGATCACAGTTTTGTAATCATTGTGTAGCCAATGATATATATAAAACTTTAACAAGTTAGTTGAATCTTTATTAAATCTAGTGGCATTTACTCTTGCTATAGATAAAGCAGGATAACGTTGTTTTAACTTGGCAATGATTGTTTCATCGTAATCGTCTACGATAACATCAATAGTTGTATAAGTTTGATTTACTCGTCTCATTGTTGTTTCTTGTTAGTCAAAGACCAACCTTTGTCATTTGTAGATTCATTGGCACTGGAAATCTGTTTTAATTTGTTTTGTTTTAACCATAGTTGAAATTGTTCCGGACTTCTAAATCTTTTATCTACAGTGGGTCGCCCGTTTTTATCTTTGTTTTTATCAAACCAAGTACGTTGTTTTGCCAATGTGGTAGGATCTTGAGCATTTAGATCACCAGCAAAGTAATCACGCATAGTTGCTAAACTTGCTTCGTCCAAATCTTGTTCTTTCATCATCCAATCGGGTGGTGGCGTTTTAGTTATATATTGACTGGCAATTTTTCCATTTTGTGTTACTGTTATACGATATTCGCCATCAGCATTTGGTCCAGTAACATCTGAAATTCTCTTTTGATTGACAGAAGGGCTTCCTGTTTGTTTTTGTATAGTTTGATCAGATTTTACATGACTTGCGTATTGACCTGAATGCCAACTAGGATCATCCATAGAAGTGCCGGCCTGCGCACCACCAATGGCGGCTGCCCCTAAAGCAAGGCCTGCGGCAGTATTTTTAAGCCAGCCTTCATCTGTTTCTTGTTTTGTAGGAACATCAAATACTGTATAGTATCTCTGTGTCTTTTCATTCCATACTGTGCGACCTTTAACACCACTTAGTTTCTCTTGACTTGTCATTTGATCCCAAGTCTTGGCTACTGTTTGTTGTTCTTCCGCCATGCCTTGCTTTTGAGATTTCTTAGCCGCCTGATAGAAAAATCTCAAGTCTTGTTTCTCATCAGGGAGAACAACACCTTCGCTGCCATTTTCCAAAGATTCATAAAATATTTCATCTATCAAGCCAACTACATCGGCCAGGTGAAAGGGCAATGAGGCAGGGTCACTGAGATCTTGTTTGATTTGATCGCCAGCATAACTTTGTGGAGTATAATTCTGTATCAATGACACTAATAAGTTGCCATCATAGTTAGTTTCTGTATCCGAGCCTTCCGCCACACCTTCTTTGGGTTCGTCATTTCTAAATTCTTTTGGATTATATACAGGAGATTGTTTTTTTGTTGGCGATTTTTCTTTATTTGGTATAACTAATTTTTTTAATTGTTGCATTAATCCAGGACGTTTAAATGGCAAAACATCACCTTCCGCCACACCTTGCTCTTTAACCTTCTTAACACGTTTAACTGGTAATGGATATTTCTCAACTGCTTGTTTAACTGTGTCAAAGTATGTTAGTCCTGCGACCTTTGATTTAGGATCTGTGCCACTGGCGTGATAGAACGCAACTCTGTCATCAGCACGAGCCGCATCACGCAATGCTGTGGCACTACTTACACGGGGACTTGGCTCATGAATGATTTGTGCAAACTTATAATAACCGTGAGCACCTTCTACACCATTGTATTGATTTAATAATTTACCACTCCAAGCCCAGTCAGCGGCATCGGTGATATACGCAACTGTGGCACGTTCATTTTTACGTGTCTTCTTAAAGATATAAGCTGCCAATGTCAATACGCTGGTCTGTGCTACAATATGTCCTTGAATGGCGGGATATATCTCCGTCATCCAAGCAGACTTTTGCTCAAAGGTCAGTGGATCGTTAGGACCAAGAGTAGTGGCATTAGTTCCAATGAACCAATTTGCGCCAGCTTGTTCCACTGTGCGCCATACTTCTATGTGTCCTTGATGTGCAGGATTAAATCTGCCAAAGGCAAATGCCACTGTGGCACCTGTTGATTCTACTAATACTTGATTTATTTTCATCCTGGTGTCCACCTTTTTCTCGGTACAAACTTCACGTTGCCGAATTGTTTATTGCCATCTGCATAACGCACACGGCCTTCGCCATTTGTATCCCAGATATCTGCTTTTGGTCCTGCTTCAATTTGGTCAATGACATGGTCTTTTAATATTTGTACAGCACGAACAATTTTAAATATTTCTTCTAATACATTGTTCTGTGCTGAATCTAATTCTTTGATCTTTGCTTGTTTTGGCACACTGACTTTACTGGTCATCCATTGAAAGAAATGCGGTGTGCTTAAATTATCTAACTGTTTTGCTTTTGCACTTTGATTTACATAGTTATAAATGATCTGCTTTAAGTCACTTAATCCGGGTACACCTTGTAAGAATGTATCAACTTGCTTGGCATGTTGCTTGATGTGATTCTCTACTTGCGATATCATACTATTATCAACTTGAACCGGTGCTACATTGTATATAGGGCCTAATACAATTAATTTTGGATTAGCATTAAACATTGTAAAGTCTTTGATGGGAATCTGTGCCGAATCTGGAGCACCGTGTTCAGTAAAGTAAGCATGGCCAACAACCATAACTTCTGCACCTGCAATTCTACGTCCTAGATCACTGTCTGCTCGCACATGATATGTTGTTTGACTTTTTGGATTAGGATGGAAACTATAAACACCATCCACTAACTCCGGTGGACTTAAAAATAGAGAATCAGCATATACATAAAATGTACTGTTACCATCTAAATCTTTGGGAGTACCCGGTTCAAACAATGTTGCCAAGCTAGCAAACTTATCTGCAAACTGCTGACGGCCTGCAACCTCTTCTGGAGTAACCGCTTTACCACTAGACATAATAAAGTCTGATACATCCGTTGGATTAGCAGGCTTTGCACGTCGACTCCACTGATTATGACCATGCGGAGGAACAAATACACCACGCTCACGCCCCCAATAGATTTGAGGATTACCATCCCACTTCATACGCACACTGCCACTACCTTGTTCTGTGTTCATATCTTTTAAATGTTCCAATGCTTCAATGGTACCAGCACTGCCATAGAAGAATACAAGATCCTCTAAGTGATTAAAAGCACGACCCAGCTTGGGATCCACTGCTTCCATTAATTCTTTTAGTTCCAATAATCTCATTCAGGACTCCATTGCATACTTTTGCTGCCTTTGACAGCGGGCTTAAATCCCCGACCTCGGTAGAACTTGGTTAGCTTACTTTGACTGACTTGTCCTTTATCCCATGGGAATAATGTAAGTGCAATACCATCTTCACTGGCCAAGCTCTGTAATTCTTTCATGGCACGACTGCCTACTCCTGCACGTAGCGGATATGCTTGAAACCATTTTACTTCCACTGCGCCACGTTTGCTAAAACTTGGAACAAGTTCAAACATGGCAAACTGTTGATCATCGCCTTGACCACCCATGGGCATGACGTGATTGTTTTGAAACTGTTGCGGATATAAATCATAGACTTTTTGAATCCAAGACTTGGCGGCCGAATTGTCAGCTAGTTTGATTCTTGTTGTCTCTTCGTTTTCTGTTAATTCTTTAATTAGCATACTATTATCCGGTAAACGGGTCAGTGATAACTGGTGTGTCGCCACGACGCATGACATTTTCAGTGTGTAAATCCCAACCCAGTCCTTGACTTTTTCCAAATTGAAAAAGCTCTTGCATTACTGCAAATAAACTTGCATACATTTTCTCTACTGCTGAATTACTTAGTCCTTTTACGATGTCGCTTTCTCTGCCCGGTCCTTCAAAATTTGTCCAAAACTCAGAGTCAAGCAGTTGCTCTTTAGCGTCTCTCCATTTCATAAAAGGTATAATGGACAAATCGCTGAGTGCCCATACCATCTGTTCCATAAAGCTGTTATTGACAATGGGCTCAAGATTCTCCATTGATATTTGTCTATAGTCTACTCCATTCAGTGTAAACACAGTATGATCGGCGCCACCAATGCTGATAAATCTTGGCAGGAATGGCGACTTCTTATGTGTGGTATAAAACTCATAAAACCCTAAAAACGATGCGTCTCCTTCTGCTCGAGACAACTCCTGCGGCATGATGATTTTAATAACACTGCCTTCTTCTTTGGTCCATACAGTTGCATCATAGCCGCTGCCAACACTCTTGTACCCTAGCTGTTTTAATTTTGCTATAATTTGTTTACTATTGGCAGAGTCTCGATCGTACTCACGTAAAATGTCGTTTATTTTCATAATTTGTTTAACATATTACGGAACCATTCATTGGTGCCAACACGCAGACTTTCTACACGTGGCGCACGTTCTCTCCATGCTTTGTCGGCCTTGGCTCTGGCCAATAAATCTTGTGCTTTTGCACTTGGTAGCGCAGCCAATATAGATTCTACACTGCCTAAATCTTCTTCACCGTATTGCGGCCCAAGTAATACTTTTGCTATATCATCAAAGTCATCGGCGACCATGTCGCCTTTTTTATTATCGGGAGTACGTTGGAATAAACCTTCCCAACCACTCCACATCATATTTTTTTCTTTGGCCAACATAGATATCATTATTTGTTTGCCCACTCCTTTGTATGTGCTACCTTGAGGAATTTTATGCTGATGATATTTGCTTACTTTTGCTACTTTGTATATACATTCCAAGTCTACTTGATAAAACTTACCTTGATAAGGAACACGCATAAAAACATTTATACCCGCTCGTTTTGTTTGATATCCTTTACTTTGTAGATGTGCTGCCAGCGTTCTGCGGGCAGCATTTTCTATAGTATCTTTTTTAACAGTGGGGTCAGGTTGTACATCGAAACGATCAATGATATCTTGTAATTCTATTTGTAGATCTAAGTCTCCGCTCATTTGCCCTGGAGTCGGATGAAAGCCGCTGCCAATCATAACGGATGATAGACCCATAGAAGATAATTCCTTATCTACAACAGCCTGTAAAGCGGTGGCTTCTTTTTGGTCATATTCTTCGGTGTCTGCAAATACATCTCCGCCCTCATTTAATATCATACTAACTCCAATATATAACTAGTATTTATTAGAAATAATACATTTAATTGATATAAATTATAGTCGTAAAAAAGCCCCTTGCGGGGCTTTCTCATTGTGAGCTGGGCTCTATTACATACCTGCAATTCTAGTTCGGAATTCATCAAAGTCTGTACTCATTGCAACAACTTGTTTGAGAGTAGCTAAAGAAACAAATGCTGTTGCTCCTGTACTGTCAACAATATCCCCACCTGCTGGCAATGTTAAGTCACCGTCTGTGCCAAATGTCCATTGTTTAGCGTCTGCTTCAATTATTAAATTAGTCTCAGTTGTAGATATAGTTGTATCACTGTCTACAACACCATACTCAACAGTGAATACTGTACCAGTGTTTGGTCTATTCCCGCCCAATCCATACCAGCTATTAAAGTTCCAATAAGTTCCATCGTCGCTGACTAAACTACTAACTCCGTGACCACCAGGTGCTTGTGCGGCCGCTGCCAACGACCCAGCATCACCAGCAGTCCATTTCAATACGAAATTAGGATCAGCAAAAGGAATTACCAACTGTGGATTAGCCGATTTCAAAATTCTAAATGTAAACGGATTAGCATTAGAGTCTGCTATAGTTCCTGTCTCCGTTTCAGTTACAGTGGTAACTGGATTGTTTAATATGATATTTCTTGGAGCAGTTAAGTCACCATCAGTGTCAAACGTCCAAGTTGCTTCAGTACCAAAGCCAGCTCGTAGTTTAATTTTCTGGTAAGGTCCGCCAAAGATATTTACTGCGCTGTTGGCACTATTGACTCCGTAATCAACTGACTCAACATAAGCATTACCAGCTGAGTTTAGAATTATTTTGCCGCCATCAACTTGGAGATTTCCTGGAGCAGTTAGTTTGCCATCTTGACCAAAATACCATTCCTTACCATTTGAATTAATTGTGGTACTAGTAGTAGAACGAATAAGGCTAGTGGTTCCGTTGACTGACGGGAAATCAACTGATCCGTTACTGCTAAATTGCAATAGCATTCCGTTGGCATCAAGCCATATTCCAGCCGGGGATTGAATAATTCCAACACCTGAATTACTAGTTGGCAATGTTAAATCACCATCTGTGCCAAAAGTCCAACTTTTATTTGATGCCGCTGTTATCTTTATAGATTTGGCCAAAGTCAGCAACTCCATACCAATGTCGTCGTTGATAGGGTCACTGTAGAGTATCTTAGGATAAACTCCGTCGCCAGCATCTGGAAAACTCAATCGTTTATTACTCGAATCTAAATCCCATTCGTTTGCGGCTGTTTCATCTCCTGCAAAAATAACGCCATTGCCATTTGGCAACTTGATAGATTCTGGATTAATCTTAAAGGTGTTATTTAGCCCTTCGGGTCCGGGCCCGCTAGCAGAAAGGTTAACAGTTAATGATTGATCTACGGGTATAGTAATGCCCTTGCCAGTTGAGATGGTATTGTCTGGGAATGTTATATTACCATCTGTGCCAAATTGCCATTGGGGGCCGGCGGCAGCATTATCAGATGTAATACGAACCGTGCCGTCTGCCTTAAGATCAATATCGTCGCCTGCTTCCATCCATATGTCGTCTGCGCTTATTATACTAATGTCGGCATCAATTCCAGGCTCGGTTCTAGTTGTTTTAATATTGAAATCTTCGTCAACCGCACCCCATAGAGTTCTTTCGCCATCTATTACTGGGAATGAAATCATTCCATCAGTGCCTACGCTAACTGAATGTGTCGTACCTGAGGCACTTGTGTTTGTTATTTCATAGGCTTCGTGATCACTTCCGCCACCTCCTAATAAACTAGTGGTATCAGTCAAATCACTAACGTCAGAAGGGATACTTGGCTTACCTGTTACCTTTGTCCACGGTATTGAATCTATAGTTACCATGCCACCGGAAGTCATTGTAACATCTGTGTTATTAGTTACTGTGTATCCTGGTGCAGATGGTACATCTACTCGTTCGAGTATCATCCAAACGCTGTCCTGCTCATTGGGAGTAAAATCTCCTATGGCCATAATTGTTGAGGTTAGTTGTACATATTGAACTAGAGCATCTAGATCTGCTTGGCTCATTGATGAGCCTTTGTCAAATGTTTTTATGAAAAAGTCTGCGCCCAAGGCACCAAAGTTATCTGTCGACATAAAATCTCCTATAATTAAGAGTATTTATCGACTTTAATGCTATAGGGTTTCAAACCATTTAACAAATTCAGTTTGCCCAGCCAATAGTGCATCTTCCCAGGTAGCACCAGCTAGTCCGTCTGCGTTGTCACTGACCCATTTACGGCTGATCCAAGGTATTTTAACGTGATCGCAGACTTTGGCAATACTCCAAAGTTCCATGTCCACTAAGTCACAATGCTCCAGTGTCCAAGCATCCGGATCTGTAACAAAGTTATTACCACTGCCTACTCGTACACCAACTTCTTCACTGTGATAGTAAAGTACGTTTTCGCCCAGCATATAGCCACGTTCCCGTAATGGACTACAATCAGCATCACGTTGGCAAACACTGGCTACGCTGTTTAGTCCTGTGATACCTTTTAAACTGCCAGCACTTCCATAGTTAATAACTAACTTGGGTCTATGTTTAAGTAAGGCTAGAGTTGTATTCATTGCGGCATTTGATACGCCAACTCCTGTGTAAACCACAGGACAATCAACTAAATTTTTATCTAACTCTTCTGGTAACGCTACTAATATTAATGTTTTCATTGTTTCCTTAATTTCAAAATTCCGCCGGTTTCTTGTGATATTCTAATCTTATCCATGTCAGGTCTTTGAATTACTATCTTATTAAATTGATTCCAAAATTTACCTACACCTTTTAAATCTTTATTAATATATACTTCAATGAAAATATCTGCAATTTTGTCAAAATCTATTTCATTATGTTGAATGTAATAGTTTTCTGCTTCTCTTCTAACTAATGCGGACCTCATTTTTGTTATAGGTTCCACTTTAGTCGCGAATAAATTAAAGAAATAATATGTAAATTTATGCATATCACCGGCATATCTAAATTTTATTTCCAAATCTTTTATAAAATTTAAATTAGCATATTTTTCAAAAATATGAATCGGCATTACAAAAAATAAATCATCTGATTTTTCGTGTAATATGCTATAATAGTCTTCCGAGGCATGTGATCCTAAAATTCTAACAGTATTATTGCCAACATCAAAATCATTATCATTTAGTGTTTCTACTTTGCCTAGATATAAATCAGGACGGAATACTATAACACGTTCATAGCCCTGCGACAAAATTATATTTCTAATAGAATCCAATAATTTAAAACTTCGATACATTGGACCGAGTTTTCCGTTGACTATAAAATTTGTAAAATACTCTTCGTAATTACTTATTTCAATGTGTTTAAATAAATGACGAATATTGTCTATTTCATCTTTACTTGAAATCATCTCCGGAAAATATGTTTCTTGTGTGTAATCCCAAGTACTAAGATACCAATCAGCTTTAAAAGGAAATATGTCCCAAGACATTGATGCTACCAATGTTTGGCGACACATTCCATTAACTATGATTGCTGTTTTCATTTTTCCACGAATGCTCTTTCTACGACAAATGTTCCTGGTTCACGGATACTTCCTTCCATCATACCCCGAGCTTCGCACCAATCGAAGACTTGATGATTAAATTCTAAATTGCCGCACAACATTATTTTATCTATGTCTGTGTTGATATTTAGCATGCCTGTGTTTAATTGATAGCCGATTCTGGGTTCACCATTGCCAGTAAGTATAGGATGATATTTTAATACACCTGCAACCATTTCGTGCAATTCTCCATCTACTGGATGAAGTTTAAATGCTGATGTTAAGTCTACATTATACGCTAAATCTGAACTATGTCTAACACTATGGACAATATGAATCTTTGTCCAAGTTTCCAGTGTTTCCAAATCACGGATCAAACTCATGAAAGGGGCTAGTCCTGTTCCTGTAGCCAACATCCACAGTTCGCCACCCTGTGTCAATGCAGAATTTACTAATGTGCCTGTGCATTTGGGCATGACTACAACTTCACTGCCAACTTCTATGTGCTGTAGTTTGCTGGTCAATTCACCATCTTGTATTTTAATACTGAGAAATTCTAATTCTTCGCTCCATGGCGGACTCACAATACTGTATGCTCTGACAACTCTCTTGCCGTCTATGATCAAACCAATCATAGCAAATTCGCCGGCGACAAATCTAAATGCTGAGTTGCGAGTGCATTTAAAACTAAATGTACGATCACTCCAGTGATGAACCCACGTAACTTTTTCTGTAAACATTCTTAATTTCCTACATTTCCTAAATCTACATTCTTATATTCGCCGTTTTTTATTTTAGTTCTGACAATTTCTAATATTTGTTTGTATTCTAAATAATCCGGATGATCAGATTTCCATACTGATCGTTGTTTTAATGAGGCATCATTCCATGTACCCCAATCTACAACCAATTGTAACATTGCATTTGCCTTAGGAAACTCACTGTTAATTAATTCTATAAAAGCAGGTATTTCCTTATAATTTAAATCCTGTATAACGAAATCAATGCTTAATTTTTTATATTGATCTATTTTTTTGTAAATTAATCTACAATTTTCTAATAACGTAGTCCAATCGCCGCCAACTCGTATTTTGTCATATGTTTCTTCTGTGGCTGCATCAAAACTTATATGAAATGTGTTTATTCTATCCTGCCACAGATGTATTCTATACCAGTATTTTTTAGTAAAAAGTACTCCATGTGTCATAATGTTTAATTTTAGGTTGGGCCATGGTGTTGGATCAAAATTAAATATAAAATCTCTGGTTATTTTACTTCCAAACAAATCACCAGATGAATTAAGTGTAAGTGTAATATCTTCGTTATGTGGCACTGAAAAGAATTCATTGATTACTTTATCAAATACTGCTTTTTTACGTTCGTATTTTTCGCCAGATGTATAGCTTACTCTATTACTTCTACAGCTGGGACAGGTCAAATTGCAACTTTCATCTATGCCAAGAACAATATTCTTGGGGTATTTTTTTAAATAGGGCTGAGGGAATTTTAAAAACCAAAGATTGGGCAATGAATCATTGACGAGAAACGGGCACAATGTATTGCTACAATAGCTAAAACTACCATCTAATATTGTTTGCCTAATCAAATTGGCTTTTTCACTGTTCCATATATTTAAAATAGAATCTTCGTAGATATTACCTATTATATTAGGTAACCATGCAGGACAACATAATACACAGTCGCCGTCGGGGAGTATTTCTAGATGCTCAAACGGTTTATCACAATGTTTTCCATGGAATGACTTTTTTTCGTGAATTAAATCTAATTCATTTTTAATTTTAATTTTACCAAATACAGAGTCGTGATGAATTGATCTATCAAGAAAAGGAACTCTGTTTTCATCATTGGTCATAATTGCCTTAAAATTAATGCTCACTTTAAATGTTGCCTGGCGTAGTAACATTTTAGGCAGCAGCCGCCTACACTCTTATAACGCAAAGGTCCTAAGGTAGAGTGTTTTTATTTAATTACACCAACTTTGTTTTGCTTCGCCATAATATTCTCGAGCAAAGCCGTTCTTAATTAGTAATCCGCGCAGGCTGGTGTTATTGTCCAATATAATATCACCCAGCATACGTCCGCCATACTTGTCCCAACTTAGAATTGCTACTCTGGCTGTTTTACTTTCAGTGATAACCTTTTTAGTAAATGCACTAGCGGCCTCACCACGTTGTGCTTCGCTGGGGCACATAGCTCTGTGTCCTTTTTCTGGAGTATCAACTCCAAACACACGAATACTCATTTTCTTAGGCAATGGATCCGGCACCCATGGTGTAGCAACTTCCACAGTGTCTCCGTCTACAACACGATTTATTTTCCAGTCATAAACAACCATTGGCTTTTCTTTTGGTGCAGTTTGTGAAAATGCAAATGGGCTAATAGCTAGCAGGGTTAAGATTAATAGTTTTTTCATAGTGTTATTTCTAATGTTTACCACTTACTACAACTCCAGTAACGTGCTTTAGTTCTTGGACCTGGATTGGCACAGTTATGTCTTGCTCTAAAACTCTTACGACGAGCAGGATTACTTTTCTTAATTCGCATGTTAGGATCACCAAAGTTTACTTTGATTACTTTACCTGTTTTAGGATTCCTAACATACACTTTTGATTTTTTAACGTCACCCGGCATGGGTTTGCCTAATTTTACTTTGCGTCCGTGATACTCTGCTTCTAATAAAGACATGCTAGTATCATTGTCTGTTTCGCAGATATAGTCGCCATTGTCTATGGCAGCAATCACAGTTTCAACAATCTCGTCGCCTATCTCTACTTCTAGTATGTCTCCAACTTCTGGAACATCGTTGTCTAAGAATTCATCTAATCTCATATTATGCCTTTGTAGTTAACATGAAAAGTTTATTTTCATTGCCTGGTTGTTTTTTTAGTTCAAGTCCGGCGGCATTAGCGGCAGCTTTTCCTTGATATGGTGTTGGATCAACCATGCCGTCTATTCTTATATACCAAGTGCCGTGCTCAGCTCTATATTCATTGTTTGTATCTATATCGTGACGTTCACTGTCTCGTTCTCCAGGACCAAAGCCAGTTTGACTACTGTCGTAGTCGCGTTGGTAAGCATCGCGATTGTCATATCTGCCTTCTGCTATACCATGTTTCTTCATTAAACTATAAATCTGACTGCCTGGCTTGGCTTTTTGGCCTGATTTTAAAAACGCATCAATCATGCCTAATTCTTGTTGATTGCGTTCATCAGAACGGTCAATAGCAGGTTCGGCACTGGTGTCGTCACTGCCACCGTTTGACTGGGGCTCATAGTACCAGCCCATGCCTGGATCGTCACTGCCAGTTTTTGCTGGGTTGTTAAATTTGAAATAAGCAATTTGATCTTTGCCCCAGTAGCCTTTGAATTCACCAGTGGCATCATTCATGTCTTCGCGATCAAAGTGTTCTGCTTCGAATTGACCAAAGAAATCTATACTACGACGATACGACTCTGGTTTGGGATATTTGTATGGATCATCGCCTGGCCCTTCGTCTCCGGCACCGGGAGCAAATTCGTTTAGGTCCGCAGACACATACTGGGCGTAGACATTGCTATTTTCACCGTAGCCGTGACTTCGAGCCATATTTACTAACTGTTCCCGAGTCTTACCTTTAAAGTATTCTTTCTTTTCAGCATCAGTCATCAAGCGAATTTTTTCTTTAACTCGAATAATCGATGGTGGCATACCACCTTCTCGGACACGTTGTTCTGTAAGTTCGTTGAATCTCATAAAAAATCCTTGCTAATATGTTATTTAGCAAGGATTAGTCACAATGTGAAATCTAATTATTTCTTAGTTGTAGCTGTGTATGCTTTCATAATGCCTTCACCAAACTTGGTGTAGTCAAATTTCATGGCATTTTGCATGGCTTTAGTTGACTCTGTGGCCAATACTGTGAATGTATCCATGCCAACCTTAGCGGCTTTCTTTGTGTAATCAGCTTGAGCATCAATGAATTCATTCATTGCTGTGGCCGCTGTTTCGTTTTGGACAAAGGTCTTAACGAATTGTTTCTTTGCACCTTGGACGGTGTCAATTGTTGCATCTACTGTAAACATAATTTTCTCCTTAATGTAAGCAAGTAATAAAATAGCTCTATCCTTAGACGCTATAAGTTTATTATACAATTACTTATCAATAAAGTCAATGAAAAATGTGCGGTCGCAGCATTTTTTTCTAGTGTTTGGTCACTAATTTCTGCTTTTAATTAATTTGAAAAGTTTGTAGTAATAAGCGAATTGAATTGGATAGTGTTCAAAGTCGGGCAATACACCAAACTCTGCTTCCATGGCACGATACAATGCCAATGCTTGTTCGTCGGTCATTTAATTTTTAATTTAGATTCGATGAAAAATTTATTAAAAACAGCGTTTGCGTGATCAAAATCTTTTTCATTTACATAAAGAACTGGATTTTTTAATCCGTCAATTACTTCAAATTTTATATTGAAATCATCAATGCCACTGCATTCTGAGAACAAGCGTTCAAAATCTTTAATCTCGTATAATACATGTGCCATTCTTATTGTAAGAACTACCTTTCCGGTTAAAGAAAATCTACGGCCATTATCCAATAATTCAATGGTATCATCAGTTGTTATACTATTTCCAAATGAACCAGGTATTTCATTGAATACCATGTCTTGATCAGTAGAGAACATCAATTGATTAGTGCCTTCTACAATGTCAAGCCTGATAAATTCATTGATCCATTCAAAGTTTGTATCTTTTAATGTGCGTTTAATTGCCAATGGCGGAGGGCATCTAGCAGTACCAAAACAATCTATAATATTTTCAATTTCTGATCTGCTGGTTACATAGTTAACACATTCGGAATTAAAATTATAACCACCCGAAGTCAACATTCTTAATTTTTTTGGCAAATCGCATTTATAATCCATCATTTGTTTTGCAATATGAATGTGAGTAGCCTTATGATATTCTTCGGCCCAATCAAGAGGAAATGTACATATTGAAATATTTTTAACTTTAAAAAATGCTGGATAGATAGACAATGTACCAACACCTAAATGACTAAATGGCCGAAACATAACTACATAATCGTCTTCAATAAAGTAATTTTGCATTGCGGCGGAAATACTACTACCTTCTATCTTTTCTGTGGCATACAGTAATGCAACATCAGTGGCTTTAGTATTATTGACAATATTAACTTTTTTATTCTTATTATAATCAAATACTAAATCATCTTGTTTGTAATATGAGAATGCAGAACTTTCTAAAAAATCAGTTAATGTAATACTACCCGGATCAATTTTAATAATTTCATCTTTGACAATTTCATCTAATTTTTTAACACCGTTAATATCAGGCACACCAGTAAAAAATAAATGAGAATACAAATGACTGTAGTCGTTAAAGTTAAATGTACCGTCATGATAGACCATGGTATATTCTTTACCGCTTTTGTGCAATGCCAACATAAAGGCCACTGACAGCAACGACAAATTCCCAAATCCAACTGCAATTTTTTCATATTTGGAATCTAATATTAAGTCCAAATAAAATGCCACAGCGCGACTTATATCTTCTTTAGAATAATCTTTATATTTCAAATCAATCAATGATCTTGCTCGAACATTGATATCGTCCCTAATAACAAATCTAAACTCCATCTAACAATTCCTTTAATTTAAAGCTAGCAAGGTTTTTACCTTTAGCTTCGCACATAATATCTGCCCACGAGCTGTGTGTAATAGCCCATGTATTTACTGCGTCATTCCAGTAAAAGTCACTGTGCGCTCTAAGTTTGCCTCGCTTATAGCCAGCGGCCATCAGCGCATCATAGGCGGGACGTTCATGTGGGGTGTGTTCGACAAGATAATCTTCCCTGCTGAGACTATAGTGAATAACAGGGCGAACGCCACGCCAGCTATCACAAATCCTTTTAATACGGTCATCAGTATTTTCAATGTATTCTCCTGTTTTAATCCAATGGTGGTGGACGTCAAGTACCAGCGCACAAGTATCCACTAATTCTATGCTCGAATCAATACCCCAAGAAATTTCATCATTCTCGATGGTAATCATATTACGTGCCTCGGGTGTCAAGCGTTGCATGACATCTTTAATACCTTGCGGACCACGACGTCCTGAGATATGCACATTAATCTTAAAGTCTTGGAACGTACGACCATATCCCATGTAGCGAGCCATGTCTGTGTGATATTCAAATTCTTCTATGCTCCGGTCAACAATTCCAGGAGTTTCGCTAGCAAGAACACAAAACTGTCCAGGATGAAAGCTAAGGCGAACAGCATTAGTCCTAGCAATGTCACCAATACTCGAAAAAACTCTACTACAGTAGTCCATAACATCTGGCCTGCGCCAGAAATAACTCCAAGTGGGTTCGGTATAAGCAGGTAGCTGATCACTGCCAAGGCGCACCATCCTAAGATTTTCTTCAAGTTGTCCTACTCTTTCTACGAGTTTACGTGTGGCTTCGAGATTTTGAACCATTAGGTCCCATAACTTTTGTTCTGCTACTTCACGTGTTTGGCGATTAAGCCATGTGATAGTAGTACTGCCAGTGTTATATTTTTTAGCATTGTCTTTGGGTTTAATCCCATCGACCTGAGCTGGATGGTCAATCCATTTGCAAGCAAAACCAATTCGTTTAGTCATAGCATATTGTATACTAAATTTTAATTTAAGTCAAGATTTATAAATTACCCATCGTCCAAAACAATATTCAGTGTCTTCGGTGTATACACGCCATTTTAATTTAGAAATCAATTTGGCGGGATCTTTGTAAGTAAAGTCCACTGTAACCATTTTTTCCACTGGTAATTTGTTTCTAAATCTTGCTTCCAAAATCATACTAACACTGTGAGTATAACCTTGGTGTAAGTTATCTCTGGTCATAATATCATTTAGTATTTTTGGCAAACAACTGATGATCAATCCACCTTGTACCATTAAATCAATGCTATGTACAGGGCCGGAGTCTCCGGTAATTTTACCAAATTCAGAAACTTGTTCTCTAGTGAATTTTAATTGAGTTGACAAGACAGTCATAATGCATATTATATACTATACAATTATAAATGTCAAATAAGTTTTTTGCTTAACTGTTCTAACACAGCATTGTGTAAGTAACTTTGCTCTTCAACTGTTTCCATGCTACTTTCGCAGTCGAAATCATCATCGGGAAACATTTCTTCTAGACTAGCAAGTATTAGGTCTCCCTGCTCTGCGTCTATACTTTCTGCCAATCTAACATCATAACAATGTGGATTGCCATCTTCTTCTTTGTCGTCCAAATGATAAACCATTACAGTATCATCATCATCTGGTTCGACATCGGCTAGTTCATTGACCACCATTAGATATGCACGGGCTTCTTCACTTGACAGTGTTCGTTCCAAGCATAATCTAAAGTAGTGATCAAATTCATCTATTATCATAGTGTTACTTACGCTTTGCCTTCTACTTTTTCTTTTGTACGGCCATAAGCGGCGATACCAAGAACAGCGCCCATGGCAATGTGATATAGACCTGCACCTTGTAGCGTCAGTGGTTGCCATTGACTAGTTACACTGCCTTTACTCAATGATTGTAGTAAACTCCAAAGAATTGGAAATATAATAAAGTCCATGGTACAGGTCAGCATGTAGATCCATCCCATGGCCGGACGCCATTTTTTGTTGATCCAATCCTGTGCATCTTTATCCAATGCTACCGTTGATTCTCCACCGCTGTGCATTGCTCCTGCGGCCTGTCCGCTGGTGTTATTAACTGGTGCTGATGCAAAGTTATTTGGTGCTGATGAACCAAACGAGCTGCCGCCGTAGCCCCCCGACGAAGATTGGCCATATGCTGTTGCGGATCCTCCAAATCCTCCACCAAATGAACTTTCTGGTCCTGGCGGGCTTCTAGTTGCGGCAATTTGCGGCAATCTGCCGGAGTCAATAATATCGTCTTCTTCCATCTTTGGCATGATTAGTTCCTTATACGTATGTTAAAATAATTGTACATTGTCCAACACCCGGTGTTGGATTTGTAATATCTGCTACAACTTCTGTGTAGGCGGTTGTTCTATAATCACTGGTTGTTGCGTATTGTCCTGCTTGAGTTAATACAACATCTTGAGCTTGGAAAAATTCAGCAGGACTTGCTGCCGTTCCAACTGTTATTTCAGCGTCGTTGGGTCCAGGAGTAGTTACTAATACTTTTACACTGATAACTGTTCTGTCTGCGCTGATATAACCTAAACTCTGTGTGCCTGAGGTTGTACTTAAATTTACATCTAATACCAATGTTCTTGCGTCTGTTTCGTCACTGCGTTTATTACCAATTCTAGACCATACGCTGCCGTCAAACATAAACTGTGCCCACTCTCCGTGTCCTGCATCTATAACATAAGCACAGTCTCCTACCAATGGATATAACGCATCACGTGCTGTAATGTCAGCAACCACAGTAGTGTTACTGTTACGTAGACCTTGTTCAATGTATAAGCCCAGTGCATAGCGACCATTTTGTCCACTGATAACTCCGGCATCATTTAAGAAACTACCTTGTACGTCTCTAATTGTTAATGGTCCACCATCAGCTCTAGTTAAACGTAGTGCATAAGTTGTAGTATTTGCCGCCGTAGTTAATGGTAAACTTGATATCGAACCTGTGCCTGCAAAGTTGCTTGAATTTGCATCTGCTGTAATATTTACGATAGTAATTGCGGCGCCCGCATTGTTTCGTAATTTAATTTCACTGCCGTTGACTACACTAGCAACAATGTCTGTAATTCTTGCGGCATTAATGTCTTTGACCATGTCATTGGCATCTGCAACTGCTGGATCACCATAGGCAGCACTACCGCTGGTAGTTGTTGTAAAGTTAACAGTAACTCCGTTGATGCTTGCGCTGAACGGAGTGTAACCAGCAATAATACCATAGGCATTACCTTGACCTACAATGTCGCTGACAACTTCTGTGGCGGCACCTACTTTAACTGCTGTAATTTTATGATCAGTTGTTAATAAGTTAATCGCAGATACTGCATCGTCGATGGTATACGTGCCGCTGCCTGAGCCTATAACTGTTACCGATATTCTGTTAAAATCGTAGACGTCACCATCTACACCCTGCGGATCAATACCAGTTCCTGTGGTGATACAAGGAATAGCATTGGCAATCTTCATAAAGATTGGACGACGACTTTGATCATCAATGGTCAAGTCACCGCTGCCATCCACAGTTGGATAAATGTAATCGCCTACATCACCAGGCAAACTAGGTACAAAGTCAATGATGCCATTGGCTGGTTTTAAAATAAATTGATCTGGACCAGGACCAGGAAATAATACTGTACCAATAAACTTTGTTACGTTATCACTGTCGCTGAGTACAAAGTCGCCGTTTTCTATACAAACTGCATCACCTGCTTGAAAACCATTGTTAGTTTTTTCAAGCAAATAGTTTGTCAATGGATTTAAATATTGAAATCTACTGGCAACGTTACTGAAGAAATCTGCGGCGCCTTCTGGAGGTAATGGATCCAACATTGGATATCCAAGTTCGTTGATTTGAAAAAATATCACAGGACCAGGAGTACCAAATAAACCAAAGCCAGTTGGATCACGGAATGTATTGTAGCGTAATCTATCTTCAACTATAGCAGTTATTGTGCTGTTAGTTTTAGAAGTAATGCTCATAATCTGGCAAACTTTGCCATCTGAAGCACCAGCAACAAAGTCACCTACTTCAATGTCTTGAGCATCGAATTTAAATGGAGTACGTGTTAAATGACTACCATGTGATTTCTCATTGACAGTAAAAGTTACTTCCCATTGATAAAATTGAGGGTTGGCACCGCCACTCCAATATGGATCATCTACACCATTAGCATACGGCCATAAAGATGCTCCTTGGAATGAATCAGCAGTTCCGGATACAACCTTTGAAGGTTTATTAAGTCCAGCGAAACTAGTTTTCCAAGCATTAATAGTCATTTAACTTCCTTTATTCGCTGCTCAATAAGAAATGCACTACACAATGTGTTGTCGCTCCAACACCTGCGCTGGCGCCACTTAAGGCTTTAGTTAAACTTAGTGTCATTGTATTAACCGACGGATCGAACGCACTAAACGCACTCGGAGTACCGCTTGAGCCGCCACCTGCCATTGTTCTTGATGTGAAATCACTACCAATACCTCTAGTAACATAAATGTTGTTTGTTCGTTGATATCCATATACTTGTACATTTAATGGGGAACATGCACTACCCGTAAATGTAAATGTTACTGTAGCAGTTGTTGAAACCGCAGTAGCAATGGCAGCACTGATACCGCCACTTAATACATTTACGCTTGATAAGTTACCGCTGGCATCATATTCAACTTGAACAGTGGCACGGAATACTCCAGAACTGCCACCGCCACCGCCACCCGAACCAACAGTTGCAGGAGCCCATGCACTACCATTCCAAGCAAGTGCTTGTCCTGTAGTTGGAGTTGTATTTGATACATCGGCAAATGCGTTTAAATTACTTTGTCCTAGACGTGTATCAAAACGTGCATTTGTATAATATAAGTTTGAACTACCTTCTGTGACATTGTCTGTGGTGGCATTTAAACTGATTGTACCAGTACCGCTGTTGTAGCTAATACCAGTGCCAGCACCAAATGCTCCACGAGCCAGCGTGTCTGTAAAGTATTTGTTAATACTACCCTGAATTAAATTATCAGTGGTTTTTGTTCCTAGTCTTGTATCCCAACGGGCATTTGTATAATATTGATTAGTTGCACCTTCGTTTACGCTGTCAGTGTTCAATGTCACCGCGCCAGTTAGTCCGTTGACACTGGCAACCGCACCGCTGCCACTTGTTACAGTACTAGGAGTCCAAGCACTACCAGTCCAAGTCAATACTTGACCGTTAGTAGGAGCCGCTGTAATAGTATCTACATCGGACAATGCGTTAATGCTACTTGCCGCAATACGTACATCAGCACGGGCATCAGCACGAGTATTTGTATAGTATAAATTACTGCCTTCTGTAATATAGCTTGTACTCGCACGATATTTAATAACACCAGTTGTATCATCATAGCTAATCAAGCTACTAATGTTACTGTCACTGACAGAACTCAGTGCTAGTCTTGCTCTAGTATCTGTATAATATAATCTAGTACCTTCGGTTATGTCGCTGGTTGTAACAGCATTTAACGCAGTAGTCATGCTAACGTTAGCACTACCATCAAAGCTGACCAAACCAGTTACTTTACCACTTAAACTAATATTTCTTGCTGTATTTAATTTACCTGCTTTATTAGATAAATCAACTTCTAAATCATAACCAGGTTGTGTAGTACTTTGTACACCATAAATCTGTACGCTACCGCTCTTGTCGTTGACTGTATAACTTGTACCAGTATCACCTTTGGCACCTTGCGGTATTGTAAAGTTTAATGTAGCCGCTGAACTTGTGCCGATATTTGTAATACTTGCGCTACTCCCAGCGGCACCAGTTGTTACACTACCAACTGAAATTGTACCAGCATTACCTTGCGTACCTTGATCACCTTGTGGACCGCGTACATTACCCGCATTAAGTACAGTAGAGTCTGATAGTGTGATGTTTAAATCATCGCCACTGACTGCGGCACTAGTAACAGATACACCAGCATTACCTGTATTACCTTTGTCACCTTTTGGACCAACAATACTACCAGCATCGATTGTACTGGCATCGTCTAATGTAAGTATTAAATTGCCATCACCGTTGACTACTGCGCCGAAAACACCAACACCAGTGTCACCTTTTGGAATAGTAAAGTTTAATAGTGCCGCACTGGCAGTACCCGTATTTGTAATAAGTACACTTGTACCTGCCGCGCCGGTTGCCACAGCATTGATAGTAATAGTGCCTGCGTCACCAGCATCACCTTTGTCACCTTGTGTACCAACTACACTACCAGCATCAACTGTTGAACTGTCTGTTTTGGTGATAATTAAGTTGCCACTGCCATTGACAGTGGCTGAACTGACACCAACACCTGCGTTACCTGTGTCACCTTTGGCACCTTGCGGGATACTAAAGTTTAATGTTACTGCACTGGCAGTACCGGAATTTGCTACAGTTGCCGCTGAACCTGCCGCGCCTGTTGTTACACTACCCACTGCAATAGTTGCCGCTGTACCAGTGTCACCTTTTTCGCCAACTGCGCTACCTGCGTCTATTGTTGTATTATCTTGTTTTGTTAATATTAAATTTCCGCTGCCATTTATTGCGGCAGTTTTAATACCTGATACATTACCAGCATCAACAATGCTGTTGTCTGTTAATGTTAATTGTAAACGACCCAATAATGTTACTGTGGCAGCACTGATTGATAAACCTGTTTCGCCTTGTTCGCCTTGTTCGCCTTGATCACCTTTAGCACCACTGTTACTTGTTGCAACCCAAGCTGTTCCATTATATCCTAATAGTTGTCCAGTAGCAACACCAGTCGTATCAACGTCAGTTAGTGCATCTAAGTTTGTTGTTGGTGCTGGAATTGCTGAAATACTGTCATCGACATATTTCTTAGTTGCGGCATGTAAGTTTGTTGTAGGAGCACCTGACAACGTCAATGCACCAGTCATCGTGCCACCAGACTTCAATAATACGTCAGTGGCAAAGTTTGGATTATCAGCAAGTGCTGCCGCCAATTCATTTAATGTGTTTAGTAATGTCGGAGCACCGTCTACTAAATTACTAAGTTGGGTGTCGACATAGGTTGTTGTAGTATAATTATTTGTAGTTAGATATGTGCTGACATCACTAATGTCAATGCCACCTGAACCACCGCCCACTGAACTAATAACTCCGTTGCTAATAGTAATAGTTGAGCCGTCAACTTTGACTCCACCAAGTACCGTTGTACTTGCTGTGGGTAATGTATAATTACTGCCTGGTGGAGCAACAACCGTAACAGTATTGTCATTTAAAAGTAATTCAAAACCTTCGAAGTTAAAGTTTTGTACATTACCAATTCCAGTGCCAGCATTGCTGATACCAATATTGTCCATCATACCAGTTAATGTAGCAACACCTTGACTAAAGCTAATTGCAGGACCGATAAAATCTAATGTTGTAGCAACACCACGTGTTACTCCGCCTTCTTTAATTATTAAAGAGTTATTGCCACTGCCGCCAGATCCACCGTTGTCACTAACTACATTAAAAGTAATCTTACCTGTGACATCATCATATGAGCTAACCAAACGTAGTGAAACTTGAGTGCCATCAGGATCTACTTCTAGCATGTCTGCCACAGTATCTTGTATCTGTTCAGTACTAGAGCCGCCTCCTGGTGCGTTTACATAAGCGCCAAGTTCTTCACTCCATATTAGGCTTTCGCCGTCCTGTGGATTGTTAATTTGTAAGGGAAGTTCGCCTGTCCCAATATCATCGATATATATTGCCATATTTTAAATACTCAACATTACTTTAGTAATATCACCTACTGATGACGTGTCGCTCAAATAACTACGCATTTTTCTAAAACGTATTAAAACAAAGTTTCCTCGAACACTGAAACTTTCAGTTCCGTTTGTAGCTGTGCCATATTGTTTGTATGGTGTTGCTCTGTTCATCCAAACTGGGAACCAATCTTGTTCATAGGGATTAATTTCTAATGTAGCTTCGATTTGAATTCTACCAATAAAATTATTAAATGTAACTGCTATTGTTTGACTGCCGTCTCTATAGCCATAATAACCATCGCCACGTAATGGATCGCTGAGTTGATCATCTTCTGTATCACCCAGCATTAATGTTGCTACCGTAGTATTATTCATTGTCTTGTATAACCTCTACAATTACATCAGCACCCACTAGTTCTTGTACAACTGCTTCTAATCCTACAATGATGTCATCGTTTGCTAGATTAGAAGTTTGTGTTTGACTATCTTTATGTAGTTTGCTAAGTTTAATAACAATAAGTTCTTCTTGGATCTTTGCCATTTTATTCTCCGTTACAGTATTTAGTCAAAAGAAAAGGTGTAACCGAAATTACACCTTTTGAATTTGTACGAAAATCAGCTTACAAACTGTCAATAAGCACGGCTTCCTCGATGTAGTGAATCTCGCTGTGAAAGCGCATTTGACATACCATCAAGTCTTCTGGTTCATTTAAATAAATCGCTGCCGTATAACCCTTATATCCTGGAATACTATCAAAATATTGTCTTAGAGTTTTATTAACTTCCCAACGAACTCCATTGGTATTATCCAATTCATACAGCCAATTTTTGACATCAACATACCCGTCTGTTCGTTGTTTCCAATCCTGAGTAAAATAAACTTTATATTTGAAGTCATTTTCGAATAGCCGTTTTCTAACTCGAATACGTCGATTTTGATCTATAATATTTTTATGAACGTCACTGACAGGTCTATGGTATTCGGCGATACAATGCCCCAAGTCCTTAAATAATAATTCAATGAATTCAACATCATTGGTAAACACACTCACCCATCTGCTTTCACTGCGAATTTTACAATCAGCATCTTGAATTGGCAGGGCCGTGATTTCTTTTAAAAGATCCAGACGTGCGGCATATAATGCAGTAAATCCGTAGGGACGACTTATCCTGGGAACTCTGGACTTGCTTTCGTCAACTTTGAGAACTATTTTATAGAAGTACTTTTTATAGTATTTTCTTTCAATAGAAAATTGCTTGACAAATTTAGGTATTGTTAAGTTCATAATCAACGCCGTTGTGCGAAACTACCAAGCTACAGTTGTTGAGATTTTCAAAGACAATACGCTTACTTAAAGGCTTTTTAATTTTGTCCGCAATTAAACGCTTCATTGGGCGGGCACCCATTTTTTCGTCAAATCCTTCTGCTACTAATCGATCCAATGCAGAATTGCTTAAAGTAAGTGTAATATTTTTAGCGGACAATAGATCATTGAGCTCATTGACAAATTTAATGGCAATTGGTGTAATTTGTTCAGTTGTAAGTCTGTTAAATTCTATAATAGCATCTAAACGATTACGGAACTCTGGAGTAAAGTGTTTATTAACCGCTTCAAGGCTAGCGGTACCATTGATACTGTTATTGAAACCAATTTTATTACGTTCTCCATCGCGGGCACCCAAGTTACTGGTCATGATAAGAATCAAATTACGGCAACTCACAGTTTTTCCACCGCTACTGGTAAGCATGCCATTGTCCATGACACCTAACAAAATGTTAAGAACATCTGGATGAGCTTTTTCAACTTCGTCTAATAACAGCACTGAACTGGGATGTTCTTCTAAATCATTGATCAGTTTGCCAGCGCCGGTGCCACCTTCACCATAGCCAACATAGCCAGGAGGAGCACCAATCAAACTAGCAACCTTGTGGCTTTCCATGTACTCGCTCATGTCATAGCGAAGAAGATGCATACCCAAGCTGGATGCAAGTTGATTTGCTAGTTCTGTCTTGCCAACACCCGTCGGCCCCACAAACAAATAACTGCCCATTGGTTTAGTTAAATCCTTTAACCCTGCTTTGGCAATATATACACTGTCTAGTAATTTTTCTACGGCCTGATCTTGTCCAAACACAAACTGTTTAATCTGTGATTCATAATCCAAATTCATTGGTTCTATTTGAGTATTAAGTTGTTCCATGGGAACTTTGGCTTGAGCACTGATTTCTTGTTTGACATGAAATAATGTTACCAAAGTTTCTCTACTATCGACTTTTATTTTAGCCATGGCACTGTCTAAAATATCGATGGCTTTGTCAGGCAGATACTTGTCATGCATGTGTTCCACAGTTAAATCAACTACTGCATCAATGGCATCACTGTCAACATCAATGTCATGATATTTTTCATATTCGGGCATAATACAGTGAAGCATGTTCTTACAATCTTCGGGTGACATTTCTTCCACGTCAAGTTTGGTAAAGCGACGAGCAAGAGCACGTTCTGGCTCAATTGTTTCACGATATTCTTCGTAGGTGGTTGCACCAACTATCTGTACTTTACCACGAGTCAGCGCAGGTTTAAGCAAGTTAGCCATGTCCGTGCTATTATTTCCAGCGGCCCCAGCACCCACCATTGTGTGAATTTCATCAATGAATAAGATTACATCAGACCGAGATTCTAATGTATCGATAACTTGTTTAACACGTTCCTCAAAGTCACCTCGATATTTTGTACCTGCCATTAATGCACCCATGTCCAGGCTATAAATTATACAATCCTTGAGTGTGTGCGGCACAGTTTTCTCATGAATCTTACGGGCAAGGCCTTCTACAATAGCAGTCTTGCCCACGCCGGGTTCGCCCACTAGAATAGCATTTCTCTTTTTACGGCGAGCAAGAATTTGTGTAAGTTTTTCAACTTCTCGATTGCGGCCAATCAAAGGATCAATCTTTAAATTCTCTGCTTCTTTGTTTAGATTGATACAATATTCATTTAGAATTTTTTCAGCACTATTTTTAATTTTTGTTTCCGATTTATTATTTTTACCAAGTACTTCTAAGAATGTTTCTTTATTAATATTATGCTGTGCTAGATAATAGCAGGCAAAACTATTACGTTCGCTGAGAATACTCAGCAACATGTCTTGTGGAGCGATACCTGCACGACCATTGAAAATAGCCTGTGTAAATGCACGATTAAATGCTCGCTCCAGCGTTTGTGTCTTACGTGGACGAGTTAACCCGGCAACTATTAGATAATCTTGCCCGTTTAAAAATCCTGTTAAATCATCTATAATTGCATCTGGAACGGCTGTCATTAATTTACAGTATTCTTGTATGTCTTCATTTTCTAGAAGTACACTAGTTAAATGTTCCAGTGTAACATATTCGTGTTCGCGGTGTAGAGCAAGTTTAAATGCTTGATCCAAAATCTCATTGATTGAGTGGTGTTGATTTTCTTCCATACAGTACTCCTTAAATAGCACAGAAATTAGTATTATGACTAGTCATTAGTATAACAAATAGTTAGTTCATTGTCAACTATTTACTACATCAAAATGATCATTCAGTGCTATTATTTGGCAGCTTGATCAGAAATAATCTTTTGTATTTGATACCATTCCTGCCAACCATCAGTGACAACTGCACACTGATAATATGTAGAATAGTTTTCGACAACCACTTTGAGCATGTCAGTGATTGATACTTTGTCGCCTTCAACTGTTTTTAGATTGGGGCATTTGGTCATTAGTTTTGCCGGTGCTTCTGGAAACTTTTGTTTGACCGGAACTACGGTTGAACAAGCAGACAATAAAATGGCTAGACTTAATGCTAGGTATTTCATTTTTTATCCCCTTGATTCAACGTAGCGGCTTGATTATGAGCGTCGATAATTGATTTAGGAACAGGACAGTTCTCGACATATTTAACAACATCATTATTTTTAACAACTTCTCTGTCAATATATTGAATAATGTCTTTGCCCTTTTGTTTGACGATTTGAGTTTTTGTAACAATCTTTTCTTCGACAACGACATTGGCAGTTTTGCTTTTTTCTTCAGCAACTGCAATTTTAGCTTCGAGTTCTTTAATTTTTGCAGTCCATTCTTTGTTGTCAGCAAGGCCGCCTTCTAAGTAAACACCCAAGGCAAAAACAAAAATGCTGACAATTTGAATTGGTAATTTATATTGCGTAACAAATGGGATGAATGTCAAAATGAAGCCAGCAAATACACCAAGTGCTCCTGCTAAAAATATAGCATGGATTACTGCATTTGGCAACCATTCAAATATCCACATAAATTTATCCTTTGAATCTAAAGGTAATTCTGCCTTTAGTTAAATCATACGGGCTCATTTCTACTTCCACTCTATCAAGATTTAAAATATTGATATTGTGTTTTCTAATCTTGCCACTGATCACTGCTGTGATAACTGTCTGTGTGTTGTTTAACTTGACTCTGAATGTTGCGTTTGGCAAACACTCTATAACTTGTCCTTCAAGTTTAATTGTTTCTTCTTTGCTCATTAATTAATAACTCATTAAAAATTTTAATCTATTTTTGATAGATTCTCTTACTGCTTCTTGTTCAATTTCTTCGGGACTAGACTCTGGCTTGGCATCTGTACTCGGCTCTTCTTCAACTTCAGGATGAAGTTGATCATATTCTAAGACACTAGTAATAATGTTTGCTGTGAATGTTTCTTCGTCGAATGGAACGGATGTATTCATTCCCATGCCTTTGAATTTCCAATCTTCAATGCCTGTTAATTTTTTAGTATCATTTAGAATACCATTGATAGTTTTAAATGCACCGTCATCTCTGTTTAATTCAACATAGATCAAATAACGACCTTTGGTGTCAGTGGCACTACTTACTTCTACATCTTCAAAATCATAGACAGAGTTTTCAATAAAACTTGCTAGATCATGTGCAGGAGTTCTATCGTTGATAATAATCGCCAATACGATATAATCTTTGTTAGCACCTAATTTTGTTTTGTGCATGTCAATAAGAACACCATCGTCAACTAACCATTTAAGGTCGTTTTCGAATAGGCTTTCACTGAGGGGCTTGTTGTGTTTCATCTGCGGCATTACCTTTGGCGACATCGTCGTCATTTAAATTTTCGTCGTAGGCACTGGTTACTTCATCCATGTCAATGGTCTGATTACCTGCTTCGACTTTGTTTGTTTGGATCTCATCTACAAAATGGCGCGGCATAGTTACTTTAACTGTCCATACTGGACTTTTAATTAACTTGGGTTCTAATTTGCCATCTTCACTCGTTTCATAACTCCCTGGGCCTCGAATATTGGAAACGTGATTAAGTGTGTCTTGTCCGTACCATACTTTACAGCCACGATCCATTAGACGTTCTGCACCGGCAGGATCTGGCATCATTTTGTAGGGATACATTAATGTAACTGTAATCCAGTAGCGGTCAATTTTTGGACCTTCGACGATTTCACCTTTGATCCAATTCTTGAATACATAGATGTCGAGTTGATCAAAAATTCGTTCAAATTCAACGAGAATGTCTAGAATGTTTTCGCTGCCGTAAACATCGTCTAAAGTTGTGTATATTGTGTCAATATCAATCATAGTATTATTTATGCTTTAAAATTAATATGATCCGCCGTCTAAACCAGGTTCCATAACATCGGCATATGCGCCACCATCTGTAATAGAATCCGGATTTGATGTAGTTGTACTAGTAACTATGATGTATATCCAATCATCTAAACTAGCAGGAGAATTTAACTCTATGCTATCTCCCATGGCCACGTAATCAACATAACCACCGTCATTTAATATATATTGTATATTGTTTCTTAATAAAATACCATTTTTAAATACTTGAACAAAATCGTAGTCTGTATAAGATAAAGCCTGTTGATTTTCTCCCTGGCCAGTGAATGTTAGTTGTCCGGCTGTGGCATCATAATTATAAGATTGAATATTAACAGTACTGCCACCAGATCCTAGTAATCCATTTGTATCAGATAACTGATTAATATCAGTTGGTATTGTAGGTTTATCAGTTAAGTCAGTATAACTTCCCGAGAATAATGTCGGCTTATCAGTTAAATCAGTGTAACTTCCGCTTGTTGCTACTGTAGCTAAACTTGGCTTACTTGTTAAGTCCGTGTAACTACCTGAGAACAATGTTGGCTTATTGGTTAAATCTGCATAGCTACCGCTAAATGAATTTAATACACTGACTCCATTTCTTTTAATATCTCCGCCAGTTGGAATTGATAGAACACCGTCTGACGAATATAGCCAGTCGTTGTAAGTATTTGGTAATGTAGTTGTGCGAATTCTAATGTTACCACCAGAGTACGAATCCATATGAAGCGCACCAAAAGTGTCGCTTGGATCATACCCAATATAGGTATTGTTCGCCGCATCTGTTATTCCATAACCATTTCCAGTGCCTGATCCGTAGTCATAAAGTTGTGCGCCATTTACCAATCTTATGTAACCATTTGACTGTAAAACAACTTCTTTACTTCCGTTGACTAATCTATCTGAAAGTGTTGGTGCTGGTATATCAGTTAAGTCATTATAGCTTCCGCTTGTCGCTACTGTAGCTAAACTTGGCTTACCTGTTAAATCAGTGTAACTACCACTTGTTGCTACTGTAGCTAAACTTGGTTTACCACTTAGACTAGAATATGCTCCATCGAACAATGTTGGCTTACTTGTTAAGTCAGTGTAACTGCCTGAGAACAATGTTGGTTTATCAGTTAAATCATTATAACTAGTGACGATGCTACTTGTTGCTTGATCAACATATTGTTTTGTAGCGGCACCTAAATTAGTAATAGGATTAGCATCGAGTATTAATGCGCCGGTCATTGTACCACCAGTTTTAACAATTACAGAATTTATAAAATTAGCATTATTGCCTATAGCTGTTGCTAATTCATTTAAGGTGTTTAATAAATCAGGGGCACCGCTTACTAAATTTGAAATAGCAGTATCTACATATGTAGTAGTGGCATATCCTGGATTTGTAAATCCTATCACACCGGTAGCTTGATTGTATGTAATATTACCTGTGGCTGAAAATTGATTTCTAATAAATTGAGGATCGGATTCCCCTGCAGGTCCCGGCAAGCCCTGAGCACCAGCCAAACCACGTTCGCCTTTTATGCCTTGAAGGCCACGCTCGCCCTTTGGGCCTCTTAAATATGTGCTTTTTGTAATCAATGACATAGAATTTTCCTAGTTTATGTATTTACCGTTTTTAAACATATAACGTAGCCAAAAACCAAATCGAGGTTAAATACTTTTGTGGACAAACAAACCCCAAGTCTAACTAATAAAATCCAAACTGGAGGTATTAGAATGACGAAAAGACAACAAAAACGTGTTCAACCACAAGAACATGCATCTGTTCTGCACATTGACAAATTCCGCAAGGAACGTAGTCGACATATAGAAATCTTGCCTAAGAATATTAGACAAGAAGACTATCTTGCGCTGTTAGAAGATCAAAGAAAAAGTATTGTATTTGCAGTAGGACCTGCCGGAACCGGTAAGACTCTATTAGCTTGTATGATGGCTATTCGCGAACTAAAAGCGGGCAGAATTGAAAAGATTATTATTACAAGACCAGCAGTCAGCGTTGACGAACAACACGGCTTTTTGCCTGGCACATTAATCGAAAAGATGGCTCCGTGGACTCGACCTATATTTGACGTATTCGAAGAATATTGGGCTCCGAAATACATTGAGAATATGATCGAGGAGAATGTAATCGAGGTAGCTCCTTTAGCCTACATGAGGGGAAGAACATTTAAAAAATCAATCATTCTAGCAGACGAAATGCAGAACGCTACACCAAGTCAAATGAAAATGCTTTTGACACGTATTGGCGATGCAAGTAGAATCTTTGCTACAGGCGACTTAGCCCAGCATGATCGCGGTTTCGAGGAAAACGGATTAAGAGATTTCACTGCTCGCTTAAAGAAATCATCGAGTAAGATGATAGGTGTAGTAGAGTTCGAGCGATGTGACGTAGAACGCCACGCCGCAGTAGCCGAGGTATTAAAGATTTACGGTGAAGAGTAAATTGTAAGTAATAGTTAACTTGGGGTAGTCCACTTTACTCTACCAACCGCGGCGCATACGGTCTAGTTTGACAATAGTAGCACTTAAATTGATTTCGGGGTCAGCACACAAACTGTGATTCACCATGCCTTCTTTAATGATGATAATGGCAGCGTCTTGCGTATCTTCATCATCTCCCCAGAACGCTAAATTACGATATAAGAACTTATAGGCTTCTTCGTATTCTTCCAACGTAATCTTTTTACAGATCATTTCACGTGCTTGTCTAACTTTTCCGTTTTGGAATAACGCAATGGCTTCTAACTTCCATTCACTGCTGTCTGTACTTTGACCAGCACTTGGCATCTCCAACTTACCACTTCTGCTGTATTGTTGTGCTGTATTAATTGCTTTGCGTAAATCTGGATATGTTGCTTTGACGAAACTAGTCAATGTTTCTACATCAAAGTCACGGCCCTCATCGGCAAGAATCTGTCCCAGTCGTACTGTAAAATCTGTTTCATCTAAGTTGTTAAAACTAAACCCTTGGCAACGACTATGCAATGCTGGCATGACCTTGTGTGGCATATTGCAAGTTAGAATGAAACGTGCCACATTACTGTACTGCTCTAACATACCACGCAACACACCCTGTGCATTGGGACTTAGATAGTCTGCCTCGTCGAGGATAATAACACGGAAGTCACCAAAGCTCATACTGCGACAAAAGTTACCAACTTTCTCACGTAGGTTATCAACGCCAGTTTCGTGACTGGCATTAATAAACATAATGTCTGCTTTTTGCACTTCTAGTTCATTGCATAAAACTTTGGCCAGTGTAGTTTTGCCTGTGCCAGGAGGTCCGCTTAACAGTAAGTGAGGAATGTTTTTATCTTTAACCCAACCTTCGACCATGAGTTTTTGGCTGGGATTAATCCAAACATAGTCTTTAATGGAGGCGGGCCTATATTTCTCAACCCAGAGATAGTTTTGTGTAGTCATAGTATTATTATATACTAAGCCCTGACGAATGTCAAGACTTATCTTGCGCCGAAGTCTTCGGCTCGGTGAGCTGGTGTACTCATGTCAAAGCTGTCGCCAAACATCGAGTCATTGGGTTTTTGATCCGATACCATGAGAATACCTTCGGGATCAATCTTTTGGAATTTAAATATTTCGCCAGCATCATCTTTAATCTCAATACTCATAGTCCAGCGACCGTGTTCCACTAAAATCCAATCATCGACTTTGACATCTGTAATGTCATCAGAGACTTGCCATACTCGTCCCCAACGTGAGCGAATACCTTCTAATTTACCGTTATCGTCTTTGAGTACGATACCGCCTTTGGTCACACGTTCGCCCTGTTCTAACACGGCAAAAATATTACCTGGTAATGGTCTAACCTTCATTATAGTTCCTTGCTTATATCTCTAAAATCAAAATCTAATGGTTGTGAAGGTGCAACAGCATCTTCTTTAGTTTGAATCTCTACGCTGCCGTCTGCATATGTTATTTCTACACGGGCAACACCGTCAGCACCTATGATATCTTTGCGGCCGACTTCCTGTTCCATGGGATTAATTTTCACTGTTTTACTAGCCGGCCTTTTGTTATTATTATAAACAGCATTTGTTATTTCTTTTGAGTTGGCAACAATTTTGCCGCCTCGACCCAATAAATCTCCTTGAGCATTTCTATTAGAGTTTCCAACGGCAGTTGTCTGTCCTTTGTCTGAAACAAAACCTTGCATATTAAATTCTCTACCTCTGGATGTTCTGTGATTACTCATTTTAAAAATTCCTTGATGTCTAACTTATATTTAAAACTGTCTATACGATGCACTTTAAGCAAATATAGTACATAACTAGAGATACTACTACCCCTGCCAACTCCATAGACAATATTGTTTTTTCTTATTGTGTCGATAAAATAAACTAAAAATCTCAATAGATCAGTTAAGTTTCTTTTTTCAAATTCATCTAATTCTAAACTAACTCTCGCCAATTGTATATTACTTAACGTATAGTTTGATTCTATATGTTGTCTAATATCAAGTCTACAATACTCTTCGGGCATGTTCCAAGTTATATCTTCTGCAGAACTATCTAACTCAAATGGATTTTTAATTCCATACGATTTACAAGTTGATTCAAATATTTTAAAACTTTGAATATTGCGAGGAAGAATTTTTGCTTGTTTATTCAACAGCATTAACTCAATGATGTCATCTTCTTCAACGTACATATTGCCTTTGTTGTCTAACATTATCCGATACTGATAAAACTACCAAAATCATTGTCTTTGCCTGTGCCAGCAGCCTGCTTGGCTCTAATGTCTTGCTGTGCAAATTGCACTTCATCTAACATATATATTAACTGACCGATAATACCTTCACTGGCACCTGCACGGCGTGCAACGTTCATCTTTTTTAAGATCTCACGTTCACGTTCAATCAAATCATTTAATTGTTTGTTTAAATCAGGTTCAGTCATTTTTAAAGTTTACACTTTCACCGCAACCACATGCATATGCAACGTTGGGATTGTTCAAAACTAATCTGGAATTAAATCCAGTTTTTTCAATCTCTACTACACTGTCTATGATATGCGGCACAATAGACTTATTATACACTATGCTGTGAGTTTCGTCAAGTTCTATTATTTCACCGTAGGCATCAGCAATGGGTGTCCAAGTATACATGTACCCGTTACAACCCTGAGCCTCTAAACCAAGCTGAACTGCGGGCATGTTGGATCGGTCCAACATGTCAATAATGTGCTTCTTGGCTTCGTCGGTGACGGTAAGAACTATCATACTTTTGCTAGTACTGTTACTAATTCTTCTTTGGTGCTACGTGTTTTAACGTCTAAACTATGCTTAGTAACAAGTTCCATTAATTCAGCTTTGGTCATTTTGTTTAGTTCAGCTTTTTTGTATTTTGCTTTAACTGTAACTGTAGAAGTTTCAATTGCGACTGGAACAACTTCAATTGGCATGTCTGAATGCGAAACTGCAATAATTGTTGCTTCTGTACCAAGCGGCACTACTTCTGCTGTAACTACTTCAACTTTATAAGGAGCGGCTTCTGCCACTGCGGTATCACTCTTGCCAGTGATCCAGGCTAGAATTTTCTTGATCATAATCGTACATTCCCATTTCTAATCTTGCCTCTTCGGATACTCTGTTAGGAGTCCAAGGAGGATCAAACACTACTTCTACTGAAATAGTTCTCGTAGTATTTAACTCTTTTAAAGCGTTTTCCACCACAACCCGCACCTCTGCTGGAATCTCTTCCGCACTGGGACAAAATGCTGATGTCAGTGTCATTAAAATTTTAACATCGATATCATCAACGTCAATTTTGTATATCAATCCCAAGTCATAGATATTTACCGGGATTTCTGGATCGTATACTGTTTTTAAACCAGCAACAATACCTTGTTCAATTTGTTCGTTCATCGTTTGCTCCAGGCAATGTATCCGCCATTAGTCTCGCTCCAGGGACAGTATTTTTCCCATAGTGCAGTGGCTTCTGCACCCGCATTAGCTCGCATGGCTTGATCCACTGTTGGCCGAGTAATGTATCCTGCATGACCCCAGTCATGCATTTTCAACAAAGTTTCAAGTTCGTTCATAATGTTTTTATTTTTGCTATTAAATTAGCAACGCCGTTTTGTCTACCCATACTTAGTAATGGGGCCAATCCTATATTAGTAAGTGTATTTAAGCTAAAGTCCATTTGTTGTTTTTTATTTGCTTGATTATACCAATCACAGATCATACTTGCAATGCCCTGTACAATTAAACTTTCGCCATAACAATATATACATCCATCGGTCTTTTCTACCCATAAATTACTAGTACAACCTTGAACTAAATTTGCATCTGACTTGACAACAGTAAACACAGGTTTGGCAAGGGCACCATATTCCATGATCCATTCGTACTTGTCCATGGCATCATCTAGTTCAAATAAATCTTTAAACATGTTTTGAAAGTCTTGCATGTATGTCTCCCAAGCTGTCAAAGGCCTGTTCTATTTCTTGGCTGGTGGTATAACAAGCCCAGCTTAGTCTGAGCAAACTGTTATTGGTGATTTGTCGAACTAAAGGTTCTGCACAAAGTTTGCCACTGCGTATCATAATGTTTTTAGCATCCAGCATCATAGTATAGTCTTCTACACTTCCAACTGAAGGATCTAAACTAATAAGTCCAGATTCTGTTTTACTGGCCGGAGTAAACTGTGCCAACGATATATGATCATTGACTGTTTTTGCAATACTTTTATCGTGAGATTCGATGTCATCTTGATGTTCAATTAACCAATTGACAAGTTTTGGCAATGCACAAATAGCACCAAGATTTTGCGTTCCACTTTCTAACTTTCCTGCGTCTTTGGCCCAAGTCACACTGTCGATGCTTACTCTGGTAACTGTGCCACCTCCTGGACGTATAGGATCGAAGTTGAGCCAAATCGGATCTATAAGTAGACAACCCAGACCCATGGGGCCATAGACTTTGTGCCAACTCCATACAACAAAATCAAAGCCACTGATGTTGACCGGTCGCTTACTGATAATTTGACTGGCATCAATAATGCTGGTAGCCGCATGTTCCAATGCAATCTTTTTAATTCGTTCCAAGTCATTGACCATGCCCAGTACATTGCTGACTGCATTAACTGCTATGACTTTACAAGTATCGATAGGCTCGGCTTTGATCAATCGTTCAAGTTCATCTAAATTTAGTTTACCATCGACATCCAAGTTGATATAAATAATTTTCCATTTAGCATTCGCTGATTGTGTAAAAGGCAAACTTAAACTATGATGACTGTCTATGCCAATGAACACAGTTCCCCCAGGCATTGTGCTCATGATCAGTTGACTAGCATCATTTAATCCCTGTGTAGTTCCACTGTTATAAACAATGCGTCTTTCGGGATTATTAATATTAAGCCATTTGCCTATAAGTTCTTTGCTTAATTGATATTGTTGGTCCACCCAGGTTCCCATGCTGTTGCCGCTACGATGAGCATTGCTTTTGTGATCCAGCATAAAGTCACGCAAGTCATCTGCAACAGTGTACAATGTTTGACTGGTGGCCGCAGAATCCAAATAAGTTATATCTGGATGTCGTTTGAAGAAGGGAAAATATTCACGCATTTACTAAACTTTGTTTGACTAATTCTTTATAATCGTCGATACCCCTACTAGCGAGATAATACTTGTCTTCAGGTTTGAGATTTCCCAGTGCATTGCCGTGTGTGGCAATAATGTTACTATTGGCAATGAACATTTCTGGGCGGGCTTTGATCTTACTACGATCAAACGGCCAACTACGAATTTGAATATCAGTTTCTACTCCATCGACGTCTTTAGGTACATTAAGAGTACAAACACAATCTACTTCGCTGACACCTTCAGCATAGATATAAATCTTAACTTTGAATTTTGTATTAGGAAAAGGTTTTAAAGTAATTTTAGCAGTACACTTTCCTTCTGTTTGTATAAACACAAATTCATAGTCAGCTTGTATAGGCACCAACACTAAGTCTAAACTCTCTGCGTCTAAATATACTTTACGCATTACTTAAATCCAATTTGTTAGCATTATATAATTCTTGCAGTTCTTTATCGTGTGTAACTAACAGTACACATCCACGTCTATTTTTAGTTTCTTGGATTAAGTCTATAATCTTCTGACGACTACTTTGTTCTAATCCGCTGTCAGGTTCATCTAACAATAGTACCTGTGTTTTGCCTTGTAGATATACAGCCTGTGTAAGTTCATTTTTTTTACGCTCGCCGCCACTGGCACCATTATTGAACTGTCTTTTCTCCCAACCTTCTGGCAAGCCAATCCAATTGAATAATGACTTGGTAAGTTTAATTAATTCACTGGTGCTACCTGCAACGTTTTGCACTTTTTGTATTTCTTTAAACAATGTCATAGTATTAATGCCATCAATGGCAGGAGGACTTTGATGTGCCATGAATACTCCGGCTTGACTACGGTCATGACAAAGCATGTCAATTATTTCTCCACTGCGAATTTTAATACTACCTGTGGCATTAATATCTGGTCTACCCATAATAGTATGTAGCAAGGTTGATTTGCCGCTGCCGTTTGGTCCTGTGATCAACAAACATTCTCCGGGTTCTACCGTAAAACTAATCTTGTTTAAAATTTGTTTATTGCCGATACTTGCTGATAGATTGCTTACTTTAATCATTTAATAAAACTTCCAGTTCGCCAGCTTGGTACATTTCCATCATAATATCACTGCCGCCAATAAATTCGCCCTTGATATATAATTGTGGAACAGTGGGCCAATTGCTGAATTGTTTGATGTTTGATCTCAAAGACTCGTCGGCTAAAACATTGCGACTTTCAAATTGTTCAACATTACAAGCCCGTAAAATTTTTGTGGCCTGCTGACTAAATCCGCATTCTGGAAATTGTGGCGTACCTTTCATAAACAGTACTACCTTGTTTGTTTCTACCAATTGTTTAATCTCTTCTAAGTTCATCCTATGCTTCCTTCCATGGTTACTGCTAGTAATTTATTCGCTTCCGCCGCAAATTCTAAAGGCAATGTGTTTAATACACTACGGCAAAAGCCGTTGACAATGGCGCTTGCCGCCTGCTCAGGATCTAATCCCCTGGTGGCCAGATAATATAATTCTTCATCACTGACACGACCAGTTGTTGCTTCGTGCTCGATCTGTGCTGAATCATTTCTACAATCTGTGTAAGGAATAGTATTGCTACGACTGTTGTTGCCAATCATCAAACTATCGCATTGTGTATAGTTACGAGCATTTGTAGCACCGGGATTCATTCGCACAAGCCCACGATAAGTCATAGTGCTGTTACCTATGCTAATACCTTTGCTGATAATTTTACTGCGAGTATTAATACCGATGTGAATCATTTTGGTACCAGTGTCAGCTTGTTGATGGCCTTTGGTAACCGCCACTGAGTAAAACTCTCCGGTACTCCCTTCCCCTTGCAGTATACAACTTGGGTACTTCCAAGTGATGGCTGATCCTGTTTCCACTTGAGTCCAACTAACTCTACTTTTAACTCCTCGACAGTGGGCACGTTTTGTGACAAAGTTGTAGACTCCACCGACTCCGTGTTCGTTGCCCGGGTACCAGTTTTGTACAGTTGAATATTTAATCTCTGCCCTGTCAAGGGTAATAAGTTCGACCACTGCGGCATGTAACTGATTCTCGTCACGTTGGGGTGCTGTACATCCCTCCAAGTAAGATACATAACTATCCTTGTCTGCTATTATTAGCGTTCTTTCAAATTGACCAGAACCTGCGGAATTGATTCTGAAATATGTACTAAGTTCCAAAGGACATCTTTTGCCTGGGGGAATATATACAAAACTACCATCACTGAACACTGCCGAGTTGATGCAGGCAAACCAGTTGTCACCTTGAGGCACAACTGATCCCAGGTATTCTTTAACTAGTTCCGGATGATCTTGTACTGCTTCTGTAAAACTGCAAAAGATAATTCCTTCTTCTGCTAGTTTAGCTTTGTATGTTGTTCCAATACTGACACTGTCGAACACAGCGTCGACTGCCACGCCTGCAAGTTTGGCACGTTCATGTAATGGGATACCCAGACGTTCGAAATCATCTAAAATCTCTTGTGGTACTTCGTCTAAACTTTTAAATTGTTTCTTAGGGCGACTGTGATAATAAATGTTATCGTAGTCTGGGCGTGTATATTTAATCTCTGCCCAGTTGGGTTCAGTCATACTAGTTAGTTTGTTTAAAGCACTTAGTCTAAACTCCAGCAACCACATGGGTTCATTGTTTTTGGCACTGATAAGTCTAACGGTTGTTTCATTCAAGCCCTTGCCTGTCAATTCGCTTTCAACATTAGTAGTAAACCCTGCTGTGTATTCTTGTTCTAATTCATTCATCGTTTTAATATATCGAACATGTTGCCATACTCGTATCGTGACCAATCATCGTGATCAACATAGGTGTTGATTTTTCTGCGATAAATCCGCTTACCCCAAACACGTTCATCGTTGACAGTGTAAACTGGATGCCAAGCGAACCAAATCGTCCAAGGTGCCATTTTGATTCTCCTAATATTGCCAATGGGATCAAACATTAACTCCACCGCAACATAAACATCATCTTATCTTCTTGACTATCAAATTCAAGTATCATACCTGCTAGTGTACATTGTACACGACTTTCGGTGCACCAGTCAAATATTTCTTCTTCATTCCGATGCCAAAATATCCAGTCAGAGATTAATAACATAGGGGCACTGAATTTACTGACTTTTGCATCAATAAATTTAATTCCCCGTTCTTTTAACATCTTGTGTGCAGTATTAGCTTCTTTATGCACTAACACCATTCTATCACCCTGAGCTTCTTCTAAGAGAATTTCCCAGCATAACTTAGAACTGTTATAATGTGCAGTGGGATTACTTGACATCACCAAATTTTAATTTGTATATAACTGCTTCTTCATCTTCAAACACTGCTGTGATATTATATTGATATCCATAATAGTAGTCGCTGCCTGGCTGTATTTGGTGGTACGTCAAATCTCTTGCCTTCTCTTTAACATACTTACCATGATCGGTCTGTAACCAGTCGTAGGAAACAGCACCTAGATATATGTCTGGATCTTCAACATCCCCTACTTTTAGTGTCTTAACAACCAACTTGATCATTTAAAAATGATAAGGGCCATCAAACATGCTTGAATAAAAAATCCAAAGCCAATCGTAACAATATTTAAAATATCTTTACTGATGGTAGCTTTAACAAAGAATAAGAACAAACCTGCCCAAGCTAACAATACTAGATCAACCGGAGGAGTCTTTTCAGTGAGACCAGTTAGTATGGCAACTAACGTAGGAATAGTAGCCAAGTGTACAAGGATAACAGCAACCCAGCCAAGTGTCTCTGCACTGACTGTGACCAATTGCTCTTTCAGATTTTTTGCACTCTCACTGGTAAAATCGTTGAGTGTTTTGAAAATATTCATTTTAGTCTTTCTTATTTGTAAAATATATGATTGCCGATAATGGCTACTTTTTCTTTTTTCCATCCCGGATTAATATATGTTCCGTGAAAATAAAGAGCATGGTTTAGACCTGGTAGTCTAAATTTTTCCAGTAAAACTTGTTTTGCAACAATCTCGCTTTCACGATAAGCGGCCAAGTTTTTGGGTTTTCTTACATCGCCGTTGCAGTACCAACTGAACTGGCACAGTCCTAGTGCATTGTCTTTTTGGTAAACTACTTTACAGATGTCATTGGGAAATTTTCCGCTGTCGACTCTGTTTAATGTAACTTGGGCCACAGCAACTTTACCTTCGAAGGGTTCGTGTCCTGCTTCGTAGTAAATATTTCTGGTCAAACAGTCGAGTTGGGTATTGCGAACTTCAGCAGTGATCACACTGGAATTTAAATTTTGAGCTGCTTTCAGTGACGTTACTTTGTAGTCGTAGGCATATCTTGCCACAAAAACTACCAGCATTAGTCCTACAAAAGTAGCAACGATTTTCATGATGCGTATCATAAGTCTCCTCCTTTTACGCGGTTGGTTAATTACGTATCTGTTACGATACATTCGTTATAATAGCACTTAATGGCTTAACTGTCAAGTTAAACGGTTAAATGTATGATTTTTTGGAAAGTACGATGAAATCCTCGCCTGCGCCTAGAACGCAGGCTGTTTCTTTGTTGAATTGGATTATAGTCCAGGTTTTGGTTTCTTGGTTAACAAACAAGGAATAGTTTGGTGCTTTACTGTCCTTTTCCGTGCCCAACCAAATAGGCGATTCTTCATAGTCTCGTCCTTTTAAAATCGAAATCATTGTTTCGATTTTATCACAGTAAACTTCTTTTTTTGTAGTTGCTGGTTGAGCTGATGCTGTAATAGCCGCCATAGAAGTTAGAAAAATTAAAATATGTTTCATTGACTATTTATAAAAAAGTCAGTATAACCATTATACGTAATTAGTTTTAATAGTATTTTACTCGACCGCATTTTACTTTAAATACTAAAAAGCCATTTAATGGTATAGGAGTAAACTCATGAAAAGAACACTTGTTACCTTTGCTTTGACAGCCATTGCAATTTCTGTATCAGCACAAACAACCACCACATCAGGCACAACAGGTGGAACAACAACCGGTACTGCCACATTAATTAATCAAGGAAGCTATGATTCTAAATCACTAGTAGATACCAATAGCACCAGCAACAGTACCAGCACCGTTACTTCAAACAGCAATACCACTAGCAATAGCACCAGTGCCAGCACAGCCGCTGTTAATAGCACCAGCAACAATATAAACAATAACAACAGTACCAGTGTAAACACAAATAATAATATCAACAGTGGTACAAGCACTATTAACAATAACAACGTAAACTCTGGAACAATGACATACAATAATAACAATGTCAACTCTGGAACAATGACGTACAATAACAACAACGTCAATACAAGTACAAGTACCAACGTAAACACCAACAACAACATCAATAGTGGTACAATGACATACAATAACAATAATGCTAGTACAAGTACAGCTACAAATAACAACAACAATGTTAACACTAGCACTGCCACTAATAACAATGTCAACACCGGTGACATGACAAATCGAAATGTCAATACAAGTACAAGTACAAGTAATAATGTTAATAATAATGTTAACGCTAGTACAGCCGTTAATCAAAACGTACAGACAGGTGACATGACTAATCGAAATATCAACTCCACTGAGATTACACAACGTATTATTCAGCCTCCTCCAACAGCAGTGGCTCCTGCTATGTTGTCGGGTGGTAATGCTGATTTGTGTAGTACTGGTAGTAGTGGTAGTGTGCAGACACAAGTTTTCGGTGTAAGTTCGGGCGGCACTGTTCGGGACATGAATTGCGAAAGATTAAAGTTATCTAAAACATTATATGACATGGGCATGAAAGTAGCCGCAGTTGCCACTATGTGTCAAGATCGCAGAGTATTTGATGCCATGTTAGCCGCAGGAACACCGTGCCCATATGAAGGTAAGATCGGTGAACAAGCCAAAGCATCTTGGGATGCAAATCCAGATAAGATTCCAAAATTGGATGAGGTAAAAATAGATGATACTTATAAGAAAATTGGCATTGGCGCTATCCTTGGCGTTCTTGTCCACAAGTTATTCTAACAGTCAACAAGTTGATACGACCGGTAACTTGACTAACTTTACTAGTCAGGCTAACAGTACTACCTCTACTTGGCAAAACGCCGGCACAATTGGAGAACCATTAACTTGCTGGGCAGGGGGTGATCCGGGTTATTGTGGTCCACTTCCTAGAGTTGGGGCCTGGGGTGTTGGCAGCAATGTTATCAACTTCTCATATGGATTAACTGACTTAAATCAAACTGTTGCTATTAAAAATGCATTGCCCAACAGTGGTACAGGATTACAAGTCAATGGTTTCAATTTTAGTTTTCAAGCCAAGAACGGCAACGGCTGGGACAACGGAATGACCGACACTCTAAGTGCTTACGTAAACATCTACAACAATACAAATTCAAAAGTGGTAGAAAACTACAACTGGGACTTGTCCTATAACACACAAGGTTGGAGAACCTTTGAGTACAGTAAAACTTTTACCAACGCATACAGTGTATCTAATGTTGGCAATGCCCAGTATGGATTTGTTGGCAGGGACAATAATTATTGGGTTGGACCATACGGTCCGGAAATCATCAATGTAAATTTTAGTTTGAAATATAGTGTTGATCCTTGTGCTACCAATCCACTATACTCTCCTAGTTGCAGAGGCTATAACGATGCAATGGCCAAACTAAATCCAGTTGTAGTTAATCCTGAAACCGTTGGACCGGCACCGCCACCTGACGAAGCGGCTCCGCCACCACCTGGTGGCCCACCCCCGCTTGGTAGTCCTCCTCCTGCTGATGGACCTATGGCAGGCCCACCACCACCCGGAGCTCCTGGACCAGGCAATAATCCTGGCTCACCACCACCAGCAAATCAACCTCCTCCGCAGGGCGGCGGTAGTCAACCTCGAGCAGGTGAAGTTAAAACAGCAGGTGATAATAAAACAGCAAGTGATAAGACGGGACCTAGTCTAGGCAATGTTATGAGTATGATTAGTAGCAATCAAGCTAGAATAGGCAATGAGGCCAAGTCTGTTGTACAGGCTGCAGAAACTGCCGCTGCCAAAGATGCACAACAAGCACAGCAACAAGCAGAAACAGTAGCAGGCACATTAACTACACAAAGCATTACCAGCAGTATGGCACAGTCTAGTACAAGTACTGGATCGACAGTAGTAACCAGCAGTCAATCACAAATGACTGTGGTAAATGTAGCTAGTGTATCACAAACTAGTGTAGTCAATGTCGGTGGCTTACGACCAGTAACGCAAAGTGTATTTGCTGATCCTAGTATGTCTTCGTCATCAAACATGTCGCAGGGTCAAGTTGATATGTATAGTTTGCAGGCACCAACAAATAGTAGTAAACAACCAGAAATAGAAGTACCGCAGAATGAAGGTATTAAGATTGGTGGACGTTCAGCATTAAATGATGCAATGGAACAGCGCCCAATGTTACAAAGTAATAACGTACAAGAACAAAAAACTGAATCAGTAAACAGAAATGTACAGCCAAATGAACTGGCTGGACGTGTGGATATTGCTGGCATGGCAACACAGCCCGCAGGATATCAAGCATATTCAATGATGATACCTGATGTAGCATTCTATGCACCAAAAGAGATTTACAAGAATCAAGTGAATGTAGACAATGCAAAAGTTTTGCGTCAATTGTCTAGTGATAAATTACACCAAGATTTGGTGAACCTACAATATAGATAAAGGAAAATAAAATGACAGAAGAAATTAAAGACGTAAACGCTAAAGTTGATGAACTCGAAGCAGCCGCAAAGAAATATGCCAGCAAGGACACTGTTATCAGTATTGGTGGATATGAATTTACGCCAGCAAAACTAATGGTGGCATTTACACTAGTGTCATCTATACTAGGCGGACTTTATGGTACCTTTGAAGTATACAAGGACTATCAAGGCATGAAGAAAAAGATTGCTGATTACTCTGCGCCAGACCTAAGTGGTTTTGACAAACGACTAGCAGTCATAGAAGAAAATAGCCAAAAAGGTGCTGACTATACTCGTGATATTAAAGTTGATTTGAAGAATGATATTCGTCGCAATGAAACCGTTACGGAACAAGTAGAGCGCAGTGTTAAAAATGCACAGCGTGAAACTGAAAGCGAAATGCGCGAAATGCGTAAAGCAGTACGTGAAGACTTAGAACGAGCAAGAACAGAAGCTGCCGCAATCCGTAAAGACATGGAATCAACACGTAAAGAAATCAACAGTGAATTTACATCAGCTCGCAGAGAAATCAATCGTGAAGTTGAACAGCTAAAGAAAGAAGTTGATAGCAAGATACAAAAAGCTATTGACAATCCCCTGGCCAACAAATAACTTTTAAGGCCTGCTGAATTCTTTAATAGCCGCTTTGACCAAGCTGTCTATGCTGTTGATTAATGGAATACCATTATGGTTGTCTTCCTTGACTGCCAATGGTATTTCAGTACACCCCAATACCACTGCTTGAGCACCACGTGCTATCAAACTATCCACTACAGACATAAACATTGGATGTGACTGTTCAAGTTTGCCACTCTTAATTAGATCAATGGCAGGTTGCACCAATGTCGACATTTCTTCTTTAGATGGGACGATGCAATTCCATCCCTGATCATTTAATCTAGTTTGATATAATCCTAGTTCTACAGTAGCTTGTGTTCCTATAACGCCTATAGTTGTATTAGTTACTTTTACATCACGCAATGCATTAGCCACGCTGTCGACAATATGAATAGTGCCAAGATTTATTTTAATTATATCATTGAACCAAAAATGTGCAGTGTTACAGGGTATAACAATAGTATCGCAGCCTGCGGCTTTTAGGCCTCGAATTCCTTCCAGTAAAAACGGTAATGGTTTGTTGTCACCAGCTCGCATACTTGTACTACGGTCTGGGATTTGTGGATTGTTCCACAAAACAAAAGGTATGTGTTCTTGATCGCATGTTGCAGGAGTTTGTGCTATAAGCCTGTTAACGAACTCGGCACTGGCTGCAGGACCCATACCACCTAATATACCTAAACGTTTCATAGTATAAAAAATACAATGATTATAAAAATACCAACAGCAATGACAGTAGGAAGTCTCATTTTTTAAATAATAACGCAGAAGCAATGACTAATGCTGTTTGTGCCGCTTCGACATCTGCAGGCTGTTCTTTCCAACCTACACTGATTTGTCCTATGAATACACCGGGTTCTGCTGGCACACTGATACGGCACATATAGTTAACACCACTATCTTTATAAGTAAAGCCAATAAGACTCTGCGGTTTGAGATATGGACTACAAGGAATTTTACCGGACATTAGTCCTATGACATCATTGTTGTTGTCATAGTTTTTACTAAACAACCCAACGTCTAATCCATTGTGTTCTTTAATCTTTCCGCCATTGCGTGTGGCCAAGAACACAATTTTTCTTGTGTTTATTAATGTGTTGACTTCCATGATAGACACAAGTTCTACATCTGTGTGCTTCAACAAGAAATTATATGCTTCTTCATACCGACCATTCATCTTAGGCAATGCCTGCTGAGCACGGTAGCTGGCCATAAAGTTATCTTTTTCAGAATAAACTATCCAGCCACCGAAGCCCAGTATACATAAGAATACAACAGTGAATAGGCGAAATGGACTTTCGCCTATGTATGTCAATAAACTTAAAAGAAAATCTTTAAGTTTGTCCACTTTCCGGTGCCTCTTTGTCACAGACAAATGCTGTGACTGCTACGTTTCCGTGTACGTGACTTGCTGTGCGAATCATATCCATTAATGGATCAACTGCAATTAGTAATACTAATACAGCTTCACTTGGTAGTTTTAACAAGTCACAGACAACTGCCACTGTAGCAACTGTAAGAATACCTGTTGTGCCTGCACTTGCCAGACCAGCTAAGATACTACCAAACAATACAACTGCTAGTCCTGTTAAACCTAATGGTGAGTCATAGATATTAGCAATGAATACTGTAGCAATAGCATAGTAAACAATACTACCAATACGGTTAACAGTGAAACTTAGTGGAACAGTTAGTTCAACTCCACCTTTGTCGAACTTCAACTTGTGTAGTGCTTCTTGTGCATATGGGATACAAGCCAAACTACTACGTGAACTCACAGCAACAATTAATGTTTCTTTAGTTTCACGGATAACAGTAGCAAGGCTCAATCCACTACGCATCCAAATTACTACTGTACCTAGAGCAATCACTAAGAATCCACCAATTGCTTGTTGGAATACAAAGTCAAACATGGTCATAAAAATACCAACGCCAACTTTGCCAACCTGCGATGAAATCATTGCTAATAAGGCAATTGGTAGGAAGTAGTTTAGGAATTTAAAAATACTAATACTTGCTTGTTGAACGCTCTTTAGAACTTCAACCAACATACGTTGACCCTCTGTTTTTAAGTGTCCTAATGCTACACCAAAGATTAAACAGAAGATAACGATCTTTAAACTCTCACCATTGTTTAATGTGTTGAAAATGTTTTCTGGGATAAACTTTTCTGCCATTTTACCAGCACTAACTTCTGCTGCCACTGGCATTGGTTCTTTAAGAGTGATGTTCAAATCAGTGCCACTGTCTTTGTCATTGACTAAAACACCAAGCTGTGTCTTCTTCTCAGGTGTCATTTCTGTGCCTGTAATCATTACAGTACCTACACCAATGACTGCGGCAATAAACATACTGCTGACAAAGCCAATGATAATCCTGCGGATTAAAGTTTGACTGCCTTCTTTTTGTAGCAAGCCAATAATACCAACTAGAATAGTTGCCAACAAGAATGGTAGTACAACTACCTTTAATAAACTAATATAGATACTGCCAATGCTGTCCAGTCCTATGCTGAACTCAGGAGCATATACTCCGCTTAAAATACCTACGATAATTGATCCAAGAATAGTCCATGGACTAACCAGGAAACTTTTTAAATGTGCTGTTGTCATAGTAAGTCCTTATTTTGCAAGTAGTTTATATAGTGCAAGGTCTCTTGCATCTTCTTTGGCACTTAATTTGATTTCATCAGCACTAGGTGTCATTAATTTAAATAATGCAATATCTCTAGCATCTTCTTTTGCACTTAATGCGACCTCTGCCTCACTAGGGTTCCATGTTGCTTGGCATACCGTAGAAAATATTGCGGTAGCAAATAATATTGTTATTGATCTCATTTTGTATCCTTATTTCTTTTCAGCTTTATAGCGATCCATTAACTTTTTAGTGTCAATGTTGCTGAATTCATTTTTAATCACATAATCAACAATGCTTAATAATTGAATAGCTCGTGGATTTACTGCGATAGCAATGTTATCTACACTGTCGGATATTGTGATACTCTTTGTAGTAATGGCCGCATCAGGCTTTTCAAAAGCAATTTTCTTGATTTCAAATTCATCACGATAAGCGGCTGCAATAGTGCCTTTTGTAACATTGTCAATGATTACGTCCCACTTATCTTCTGGAAGGAATGTTGCGTTAGGGAAGTTAATACGAGCAAATGTGTCATAGCTTGAATTGCGTATAAAACTAATCTTGCCGTTAAAATCACGGATAACTTGATAAACTTCTTTGCCTTTGCTGTTTTGACTTAGCCACAATCGGTTAATAACCAAACTCTGTCTTAGTTTAACATAAGGTGCGCTGAACTTGACAACTTGTAAACGTGGACCAGTTACAGATAATTTACTGACTGCAATGTCTGCTTTACCATCACGAACTTGTTCTACGACTTCAGCGAAGCTTTCTGCATCACGTCTGAATTGTACAGGAACTCCAAGTAATACTCCAATACGTCGAGCAATTTCAACGTCAAGACCTCGAATGTTGTCACCTTCTCCTGAGAAGAAAGGTGGAACATCTTTTTTAGTCATTGCCACAACAAGAACGTTGGCCTTCTTAATTGCGGCAATATCTGCGGGTAAGGGTACTGTGGAACCTGGCATCTGTGCCTGGACTAGTGAGGAAACCAGTACGAATAGTAGGGTGATTAGTTTTTTCATAATGTTATATTTATGTTTAATATAATGTATTTTTCATTACATCCAAAGAAACAAGCCGTTTAGGCTTAGTAATATGCCCAGCCCTGCAACAAAAAAGCTACCCCAGAACATGCCTACGCTGACTGCTAAAATACTAGCAGATAGCACAACAATGGCCAGTTGGTAAGCTGTTGACGCATAACCAATCCATGGACTAGATTTTTTAGCAATTTCTCGTTCAGCTTCCATAGCTCGTGCTTTAACAGCAAGTTCTTTTTTATCTTCATCCATGCGTTCTTTCTCGGCTTGGAATTCTGCACGTAGTTTTGGATCAGATGCGGTCTTTGCGGCAATTTCGTATGTAACGCCACGACCTGCTTTAGCTTGATATTGTGCCCATGTGTTGTTAGCACCCAGCGTATTGTTTAATACTGTGCTAGACAATTTGCCACCATACCATGCGTTGACTGCCAAAAGCAAAGCAAATACGCTAATAACCATACCTGCTCGATCTTTTAATTTTGCTTCACGTTCACTACGTGATCCCACTGGAGGCTTAGGTGCATCTGGATCTTTAGGTTGTTTGTTAATTAAGTTTAATACTGAATCAATTAATGCCATGATTAATCCTTTTTAAGCATAGCCAATACTTTGGCTTGTATATTTTTCGCAAATTGTGGTTGTGGAAAATTCCAACCAATAAAAGCACCCAGTGCTAACCAAAATAATGTTTCTAACATGATTTTATCTCCTTATAATATGTGTATTTATTTAATTTTAGACAGAGCTATGGATAAATAACTGTATAGTAGACATTTATGAACTTTGATTTTACAGACGAGATGCTGGCACAATGTATCAATAATAATATTAAGGAGTTGACATGGACTGGATCCCACTGATAACAGCCAGGCATACAACATTTGCTTGGGACGATGCTGTACCTGAAGAAAGTATAATATTGTCAGCATTACAAGAAGTATATCAGCATATTCCAAGTAAGAATCTGCAATTTCCATATCAAGTACATTTGTTAAGAAATAATGACCCTGCTATTAGAAAAGAAATAATGACCATATGTCAACGAAACGGTCATGCAACCATTGAAGAAGATCCCGGAAATCCACAAGTACTTGCACCTTGGTTACTGGGTTTTAGTGCTAGATGGGTTGGTGACTTGGAAGTGCGCTACGAAACTGAATCAATTAGAGGAACACTTGACGGCTTTGGAAAAGGGAAACACAGAACCAATGACATCGACGGCGGCCAGAGACAAACAGAAAATATAGAAATTGGCATATTTTCAGCATATATAATGCTGTCTCTTGCTAACAAAGGCATACAAACTGGAATGTGTCAAAATATTTGTAATAATTATAAACGAGCCACTGAGATTTTTAACATAGATAATGATCCACGAGCATTGGATTTTAGATTTATTATGGGAGTGGGATACGGTAAAGATCAACACTCTTGGCATAAATATTTTGACCCCAGAGTTGACAGCTTTAAACGAATTCCGTTTTCTCCGTCTAATGTAGAAAAAGTATATCCTCGGCCTGCATTTGAAGACATAGTTAAACGAGTCAACCTGACATAAATTTAGTTTGATTGTAAAAAGGTAAATATTCATATAGGAGACAATCATGGACTTTACCTTTGAATTCACTGCCGAGATGCTGGCAAAATGCATCAAGAAAAATAAAAACCCCAACGAATGGTACGAGGGTTTATGCAATCAATTACCACAATTTGCCATTGTTACCCCAGCTAGAGTTGCTGGTTTTATCAGCCAATGTCAACACGAAAGCGCAGACTTTACTGCACTAGTAGAAAACTTAAATTATAGTGATAAGGGTCTTGTAGGAACATTTAAAAAATACTTCCCTGATCTAGCAACAGCCACACCTTATGCAAGAAAACCAGAGAAGATTGCCAATAGAGTTTATGCTAATCGCATGGGCAACGGCCCTGAAGCCAGCGGTGATGGATTTAAATTCCGTGGTCGTGGACTAGTGCAACTCACAGGACGTGCAAATTACACACAGTGTAGCAAAGACTTGTTTGGTGATGATTGTCTTGTACAAAATCCAGATCTAGTCTGTGAACCAGAATACGCAGTTTTAAGTGCCTGTTGGTTTTGGCATAAAAATAAATTAAACGATATCTGCGACAAGGGTGACGTAGTCTTATTGTCTAAACGAATCAATGGCGGTACACTGGGACTAGCAGATCGTATTCATCACTGGAATGAATGTATTGAGTTATTCGAAGCAGACCTATAATGGAAACCTACATGGACGACTATGATTCTTACAAGAGGTTCACCGTCGCTTGTAAATGTCTAGCCTGTAGTTGTCAACATCACTGCAATACGGGCTGTGAATGTGATACCTGCCCCGACTGTGAGTGTCCGCATTGTGTTACCAATGACGAATAGTATTTGCTATAATAAAAAAGCAGGTAACAACGTGGATCACTACCCAAAATGTTTTAAAGAACAGTGCAATCCTTGCTTCACGTAAGGTAAGTATGGGCACGTCGGGGCGATCATGATCCGACGTGCCCATTAGGTGTCCTGTTGCTCTAGCCCAAATACGTTCTAAGCTATTCACGCAAACAAATTCTCATTCCATTCACGATGACCTTCTCTAAAAGCCATGTTGCTTTGTGTCTCACGTACTTCTACACGATAGCACCACAAGCGTTGAGCCTCACCATGTCCTAGATAATCCGGGATATACACACCATTAACGTACTTGTAAAGCTGATCTGCTAGGCCTTCACAACCTACTTTTGGTAGTATAGTAAGTTTAGCAATGCCACGCTTTTGCATTTCTAGATACAGATCCATATGAGGATCATCTTCGGAAACAAGTAGTGTATGATCAAATTGACTTTCCAATACACCTTTAAGTTCTTTTAAGCCGCCGTAGTCAGCTGCCCAGTTTCGTGCATCTAGATAGTTGGTACCAAAGTAAAACTTCATGCTAAACGAGTAGCCATGAATTGTGTTACAGTGACTATCTGCCCTCCACTGACGATAAGCGCAGGGAAATGCGTCGTGATACTCTTTTGTTGATGTGTACATATATTGTACAGGTTGTAGATTTGCCATGTTTTCTCCTATGTTAATTATAGCATAGGCAGCAGAATTTGTAAAGCGGGATGATGCTCAAAGGCCGCTGTAAGTACTTATCAAGGCCTGCCGATTAGCATGACTCGTTTGTACCCTTTTAATTGAAGTTCACCTTCAAATAAAATTTCTTTCATTGGAAACTTTTTCTTCATATGATCAATGCCATGCACACAATTAATATGCTCGGGTATATCGAATAAGTTATTGCTTTGGATAGCGACAATTGGATTACTTTCCATTTCTTTAAATCGAATTTGATCGAACCATTCTTCATCCATGTGTTCTGCACTGGTATTAATAATTAAATCTGGCAAGAATTTTTCTTTAAGTACTTTACCAGTCGTAAAATTTTCCAAATCTAATTCGTAGCCGTTTTTATGTAATATCATATTGTTAATATCTGCACATGAGCTTTTAACTTTATAGTTTTCTAGATCATATAAATTGAACACACCATCGCTGATTTCACAACTCAGACGGTCCAAGTCTACAAATCTCATTTTACTGTAAGTTAACTTTTTAACATATATCGATTTGAATTGTCCAAACCATCCTGCTAGCACCAGCACGTTATCGTGATTTTTTTGTATCTTATATAATTCATCTGCAAGCCAAAGTTTACTTTGTATTTGACCCCTACTAAATGCATCCGATATAGCATCCGAACTACTTTGTTCGTGTCTGAAATATCTGTGCAGTTGAAAAAATATCTTTTCGTCGGGAAACATAATTTTAGCAATTTTGGCCCATTCATCTACTTCAATATTCTCTTCACTGTCAGTTGCAATTGCCTTGAATGCTTTCAGCACAAAAGTCAATACCTTGGGAAAATCTTCTTCGCTGGTTTTTTCTTTGGCAGAGATTATTAATTTTTTAACAGTATTCAGCGGATCGTCTGAGTAATTTAAGTTTAGATAATGATGCACATATTCTACTGCTTCATCTCTATCTGTAAATTTTAAAAAATCTTCTAAGCCGTGTAACCAACTCAGTGTGTCCTTGCCGTTCGTTTCCATTATTTTCTCTCAGGGTATTGTGTTATATTTAAGTTCCTGAAACAACTTTGTAGTGCCACAATTTGACTCCAACAATCCCAAGCGGCATGGTGTAGTCTCGGATTAGGACGTTCGTGTTCTACTAGGCCATAGACTGTTCTAGTATCTTTTACCTGCCAATACTTCCATGGCGCACCTCGTTTAAGTTGTTTACACACTTCTTCTAAAATAACAATGTCAAAGGCAGGACCATTGGCCCACATATTGTTATAGCTGCCGCACCAACGATAAAAGTCTAACATTACTTGTTGAATAGGATGTCTATCATCGTCTGTGAATGCTTCGTGTTGTACTTCAGGTTTTTGTTTACTCCACCAAGCCAGAGTGTTGTCATCAATGTGAGCACTGGGCCACGTAAAGCTAGCAGGGTCTATTCGACGATAGAAAGTATCCATGAGGATCTTGTCGCCTTCGAAACTTTCACGATCATCGGCAAAGGGATCAAAGCGAATTGCGCCTATGGTAATTACCACCGAATTAGGAGTGGTGGCAAGGGTTTCAATGTCCACCATAATGTCTGCCATGTCAAGCCTTTGATTGTTTTGCTTCGAGGTTGCGCCACGCTTCCTCTTCTTCTATTGTAACATCATGCACTTGCTTTGTCAAACTCCAAGCGCCATTGCCCAGATCTGTCCAGTTAAGCGTGTCGCCTTCCTGCCAGCCTGCTCCGACGAGCAAATCTTGTGGCAACGGCATAACCAAATCACCGCTGCCGTCATCTGCTTCTTCCAGTGTAATTGTCCACTTATTCGTCATGTTTGATTACCTCTACTCCGCTTTGTTTAAGAAATTTGATTCCATTATCGTCTCTATAATTTTCACTATAAAAAACCCTACGAATGCCTGATTGAAATATAAGTTTACTGCATTCCATGCAAGGAGCATGAGTAATAAAAATGTCTGCACCGTCACCACTGTCATTAGACTTGGCCAATTTTGCAATAGAATTACTTTCTGCATGAAGTACCTCTGGTCTTGTTGTCAATATACCATTACCTGTTCGAGTTTTAGTAACAAGATCAAATTCTGTTTCTTCGCTTTCACAGTTGTTATCCCAACCTGCGGGCATGCCATTGTAGCCCATACTGATAACTCTGTCGTCTTTAACAATAACGGCGCCCACTTGTAGCCTACGAGCATGACTCATTTTGGCTACTTCGTGGGCGATGTTGTTATATAATTTTTGAAACTTAGGCTTCATTCTTTAATTGTTTTAGAATACTATTGGCACTGGTTGTTTCTACTACAGAATAATCGTCGACTGTTACATATTCTATAACGCCATTATTGACGACAAATGCCCATCTTCCGCATCGTGTACTTAGACCTTCAAATGTAAAATCGTGCGATAAGTTGTTTGCTTTAACAAAGAATCCATCACCGTCTCCATAAAACTGAACATTGTTTGTACCAGCAACAGCCTGCACATGTTCTTGAAACTTCTTCATGACAAATGCATCTTGAACATATAATCCAATAATGTCATCTATTTTACATGCAAGAATTTTTTTACTTTGACGTTCAAATTCAATCGCTTGCTCAGTATCTAATTTACTGAATGGTGCCGGACCCATGAATACCAATAATCTTTTACCTTCGAACAGATCTTTGATACTCACGCTTTCATGAAGTCCGTTGGGGTTAATTCTATATACTACACCAAGGTCTACTGTCTGTCCTTTTTTCAATGCCAATGTCATTTTCTATCTCCAAATAAATTTAATAAATTAAGAAACAAGTTAATAAAATTCATGTACAGAATTAGCGCACCGCGAACTTCAGCAACTCCGTTAGTTTCATAACTAACTTCTTCTCTAATCTTTTGTGTATCATAAGCAGTTAATCCAAGGAAGATGATGATAGCCAATGCTGAAATCACCATCTGCATAACAGTACTACCGATGAAGATATTGACAATACTGGCAATGACAATAGCAATTAAACCTACAAACATAAATTTGCCAACACTATCCAAACTACGTTTGGTAAAATAGCCATATCCACTCATCACAGCAAACAAAATTGCGGCTCCCATGAATGCACTTACAATACTACCCATAGTAAACATAGCGAAGATTGTAGCAAAACTCAATCCCATTAATGCTGAAAATCCATAGAGCATGAGTTGAGCACCTTGTTTGTTTACCTTTTCCATGGCAAAACTAATTGCAAAAATTGCAACAAGTGGCGCAAAGATTACAATCCATTTCAATACGCCTGTAAAGAAAAATTCTAATAGTTCAGGAGTAGTTCCTACAAAATAACTAACAATCATGCTGATGATAACTGCTAGACTCATGTGTCCATAAACACGGCCCATGGCTGAATTAATTTCAGTGGCACTTCTATAAATTGCAAATTCCATTTCAATTACCTTTCTAATAAATCACGTTTGTTGGGTTTACCGTTCCATTCCTCGTGATCAGGCAGGGCGGGTTTTTGTTTAGTAATTCTCTTCCAAGATTTACTCAATTCTTTATTCCATTCTATAAAGACTTTTTGATCTTCTGGTAAATCAGTGTCAGCATAAATTGCATCAATGGGACATTCTGGCACACACACTGCACAGTCGATACATTCGTCGGGATTAATTACTAGAAAGTTTGGGCCTTCGTAGAAGCAATCTACTGGACAAACAGCCACGCAATCTGTGTGTTTGCACTTAATGCAGTTTTCTGTTACGACATAAGTCATTTATATTTCCTCTTAACTATTATTTATCGGCGCATTGATGAAATTGCAATGGCTTCTTCATTACTGAAAATTGGAACAGCATTACTTTTATGCATAGTACCGATACCCAAAACTTTTGTACCTGTATATTGTGGAATACCTTTAGTTTTAACTGCACCACTATGTCCAGTGTCTCGACTGGCAATCTTTTGTGTTTCTCTGCCCACAGGTGCAGACAGTTTATAATCCAAAGGTTCGGCAGACATCGCTCGCTTACGCTTTTTCTCTTCTGCGTCTACTCCCCATTTAGCCTGGAGTTCTTTCCATTCTTTGTCCAATTGTTCCGCCTTGTGTTTTGCTGCCGCACTGGCAAATTTAACCTTGCCTTTTTTCTTGCCGTTGTAGCTAAGGCTAGGGTGATGAAGATGCATACTCATAGGTTCTCCAGTAATATTTGTATATTATACTACAGAAGAGATTTTATGTCAATTATTTTGATAAAGTATAGATTAGAATAGCTTCGTCTAATGCGTGTTTTAATGCGGAATTGGTTTTGGCAACTCTGCGTATATCGCCCCAAAGTTTATCTTCTTTTAGTTGTTCATGAAGACTAACTGCTCGCGGACTTTGGACGTGAAGTTGTCGTTGACTACTACCCGACTCTCGCACATAGATGGTTTCGCCACCATCCGGACTTTCGTAGATCACTGCTTCAGTGATTTTACTGACCATCATACGCTGAAGCTACTGCCGCAACCACAACTGGTTTCTGCATTGGGATTTTTAATTACAAAGTTTGAACCTTCAATGTCTTCTTTGTAATCAATGACAGAACCTTGTAAGTATTGCATACTCATTGCATCAACAAGATATTTTACTCCTTGTTGTTCGATGACAAAATCATCTTCATTTTGTTCAGTTTCCAAAGTAAAGCCATAACTCATTCCTGAACAGCCGCCGCCTTGCACAAATACTCGTAGACTTGCGGTAGGATCATTTTCTTCTTTTAAGATTGACGATACTTTTGTATCAACGTTTTCTGTAATTGTGATCATATTATTCCTTTGTTATCATTACTAGATGTAATCTATTTTCCAAACTGCCATTCATAAAAGTATGTGGTTTAGTTGTATCAATCCAAGTTGTCATTCCATTTGCTGGTAGATGAAACATTTGTATCGGATTTGTTATTAAAAAATTGCATTGCTTATTAGTTATCAACGGTAAATGCAATCTTGGACTGTGATCACTATGAACACTGTAACAAGATTTAGATTTAGATAACATAATTCTTGCTCGATAAACGGGAATACCTAGCCATTTGATATATTTATCTACGGGCGTGCCAATTAAACTTGGTTGAATATATTTAAATTGTTGCTCCCACTCGGGAGTTTTTGCAACACTTTTTCCTATTCCAGAAGTCCAGTTATCTATATTTGGATCATCTGTTTGAATAGCCAGCTGGCCGTCTTCGTTATTCGGCCAATCAGCGTATTGCTTGCCTAGATATATACATTGATCCACTATTTCTTTGAATTCAGGGTACATTGATTTAAACTGTATATGCATATTGATATTTATTCAAGATAGTCGAATCTCTAATGTCGTTTATCACAATAACAGTCTTTTGCAGGTAGTATCGGTGAGATTGATAATCGCAATGTGCATCTTGTATTCTGAATAGAGATAATAAATTATAATATGAATAACAAAAATATTATTGTAGGTAAAAAACATGCTGTGAGAAGACCCACCAAATATAACAGCGCCACAATTAGCCAAGAAACTGTCACGGATGAATTAGCGTTATTAACACTGGGAGACTTTGAATCTTTAAACTTTTTTATAGATCCAGGACAGTTCAATCGTGAAATTGCGAAATTTGACAGTGACTGGGTAGATTATTTGCCAAGAGCAGATAGACTTAATAATAGAAAAGGTCTAGCGGTTACTAACCTTGAAGGCAAAACACATCAGGATAATCCCAGCCAAGCACAGGCCAGTCATGCTGCCGGTAGAAAAGTATTTGAGAAAGAGTTTTCTCACCACACAGAAGTTTACCAAAATTGTCCCAGTTTACATCCTTTATTGGATACATTCTCTCCATTGGGCAGAACATTTTTAGTAAAAAGTAACATGGGCGGATATTTTACTCCACACAGGGACCATCCTGAAATACCAAGAGAAACATTTAGAATTGCAGTGTTTTTAAAAAATTGCGGAACCTATGACTATGACTGGATAATCGGCACCGATACAAAACTCCAAATTGAAGAAGGCCGGGCTTATTACATTAACACTAGACGAACACATAGAACAATTAGCTGGGTCGACAACAGCATACATCTGATTCTCAATGTACCGTTTACCACTGACAATGTATCTAAATTGATTGCAAATCTTAAACACGGGCATTGATTTATATGAATAATGCCATTGAGTTAAACTGGCCGCCATTGGGCACAGAAGTCTCTGAAAAAATAATCAAACATTATGAACAGTACAAGCATTACGGAAAAAGGTTCAAAAGAATAGAACAGGGTAAAAGTATGGTTCAGGATGATTTTGAAGTTGAAACGGCTGGATCTTATCAATTGCAGAAATGGCCAGAGCATATGAATTTCCTTGATGAGATTTTTCATGGTCACAAAATTAATAGAAAATTTTTAGAATATATAACACTGCAACGAAGTATCAACGAACTGCCGCCGCATACAGATACCTTTAGAAAGATGAGTATAATCTATGTAGTAGAAGGCGCGGCTGATACTGTATTTTACAAACAAAAGGATATTAGTAATACCGTGGCTGCTAGAATGTTTGAAAAAAGTGAACTGACAGAAATAAATCGATATAAATTTGATCTTAACAAATGGTATCTAATTAATAATTCAGCGATACATGCAGTGGATAATTATGTAGGTAAAAGAACAAGTCTTTTGTTTGACCTTACCTACATAAAAGTATTCCAAGATTATGAAGATGCCGCAAAAAATGTCAACGACAGTAAAATTTTATTTTTGTAAAATTAATCAGTGTATGTAAAAATACTGATACCCAGTTTGCTGATAATGCCGCGCTGTCTAAAGTCGCTGGCACAATGAAGTTTTAATGCATCGAATATAATTGCAGATCCCGGCTTCCATGCATGAATCGAATTTAAACTAAGTCCATGTAACCAATTTGGTTTTATATGTGTTAGATATTTCTGCATGTCATTGGCACTGATACCAGTCAAGGATTTGTTTTGTACTTGAGAGTATTCGTAGACTTGTTGATTATAATATGTAGGAATATTATTGGAGCCATTAAAAAATTTACTTGGTCCTTCCAAGTAATACTGATCAAAGATACATAGACTGGGTAGCTCTGTAGAAACCACAAAATACTCTAATTTCAATGGCAATGTAATTGCTTTATAAGTCAAAGGAAATGACTTCTCGTCATCATTGTGTATGATATGCGGCGTTTTTACATTAAAGAATGCCGCAGAATAAATCTTAAAATCACCAATTAAAGGTCGGAGTCTTTCTACTATAGATTCTAGAATAGGATCTTTCATAATAGAATCGCAGGTCACTGGTCCTGTGTTCTTGTAAATTTTGTTGTTTGAGTTATCAAACAACTCGACTAGATACTGGATTTCTTCAGGCTGTAGAAATTCTTCTACATAGATAGTGTCAGTGAATCTGGACACTAGCAATTCTTTATCTTCTGATGATCTCATACAATATTTATATAGATGCACAAGTCATCAGAAGATAAATTTGATTATCTAATACGTTTTAAATAATCACGACCTATGTGGCCTGCTTCGATTTCACGCAATGCTGTTACTACTGCGCTATTTTTACTTGAAACTTTTGGCATAGCGCCACGCTTCAATTCTCGGGTACGTTGACTAGCGATCAACACTAGATCAAATCTGTTTCCCACTGCTTCCACTGCTTTTTCACTGGTAATTCTAGCCATTTTATATTTCCATTTCGTTGTTATCTACCAAAACTAGCCAACCTAGTTTCTTTAAGTCACTGCGAATTTCGTCAGTGACCACACTTTCCGATACATAGGCTTCTGTTTCCTTGTATCGTAGTTGTTGTTCCAAAGTTAAATTATCCCATTCACTTTGTTCTATTGGACCAGCATTTTTTATACCGCTACAGTACCAGTCAATGTAGTCACCTTTTTCTTGCATGTCTGCAATAATACCACCGGCATGTCTCCAACTACAACTCCATTTTTGATCTTTTAGAATAGGTATCATGTCATTGCGTTGAAAGTCATTGTTACACATGGCGGCATATAAGTTTTGTGCATAAACATCATCGCCTTTGACTTTGTCACAGATCCAAGTATTACTACGCAGATCGTACTCCATGTTATCTTCGCGCCATTGTTCTGTGGCTTCTAGTTCTTGACGTAGTTCGGCATGCGATTTATAAAAGTCCAACATTTCTTCGGCGGCTTCGGCAGACTTTGTACCATTTTCTACATGCTTGATTAAATTGTCGATGTGGAAAGAGCCGCGAGCAGGGCTGGAATTTAACCCAGTTTTCTCTTTACTATCTTCATCTTGTCCCGCCATTTAAATTCTTCCCAATTAAATAAAAATTCACTGTCTAACTTTTCGTATATCAGCCATTGCTTAGTATAGTTGATTTCCAAAGGAAAGTCAAGTACATTTGCACCATTATAGAATAATCGTCGCGGAGTTCTGCCAGAAATTCTAGTAGCACTTTCACCGGCACGAGTTCTAATACATACTTTGATTAAATTTTTATTGTAATCATTAAATGTCAACGTAATAGATTTACATTTGTTTTCAACTGCCCATGCTTTACATGCGGGAAGAATGTATTCAGCGACCAATAATTTGTTTCTATGTTCAGTGTGTGCCCATGTTCTGATACCCGCCATTGCGATATCATCAGTCCATTCACTGAAGTAAACTCCGCCACTGGCCACAGGTAGTTCATCGTCAAACAACACAAAGTATTCACCGAGATTGAATTTGTCGTCCACTTCCAATATATAGCGCAGAGTATTATTTTCATTTCGCCAAGTTTTGCTGTGCATATTGACCATGGCAGGACTGGAATCTTTTTGACATTCCGATTCTATAGTATCCCAAAAATGTTTTAGTTCTGACTTGGTTAATTTATTGTATTTTTTTACTTTGTACATACTAGTTTAATCATCCATGCCAAAGGATCTATTTCCCAGAATTTATATGTTGTGCTGGGATTCTTTGCATCGCTGTGATGATTATTGTGCCATGCTTCGCCCAGTATAATGGGCCAAAGCCATGCATTATTTCTACTATGATCTTTTGTTTCGTGATTACGATAACCAAACCTATGACCAAAATAATTAAAATTGCTGGTACTAATTTGTATTAGCATGGCAGGAACTAGCCAAGCCCAATAGAATAATTGCAGATCTATTAAAGCTAATACAGAAATCACAGGCAGTAATAAAAGCATGTACCATTTGTGTATAAACAATTGAGCCGGTGTCATTAATTCTTTAACTAAGAATATCTTCATTTCACCCTCTTGTTGTTTCATGTGTCCAAAGCCAAATAATTTATATCCTAAATTATGCGGGCTATGCGGATCTTTGTCTTGGTCACTATATGCATGATGCAGTCTATGCAAATAAACCCATCCTAAAATACTGCCGCGACCTGTTAATAAAGCAATAGCAGAGAACAGCCATTTAAGCACGGGATTTAGTGCAAAACTTTTATGACTATAATATCTATGAAATGTCATCCATACTCCTAGGATGTTCAAAACATAAAAACTTGTTAACATGATTAGTATGTTGTTTAATGTGTAATCAACAAAAAACAATCCAACTACGCTGTTAATAAAAACAAAAATAGTTAGTAGATTTATATTTCTACTTGTGGATCCAAATATCATCGTCTAATTAATTCAATGACTCTGGCAGCAGGATCGAATTCCCACCACTTGCCGCTGGTGCCAGATCCAAAGTCATAGTTACCTGGTCGTGCATGGTGATTGTTGTGCCATCCTTCGCCAAATGTGAACACAGCATTGATCCAAAGGTTGCGACTGTTGTCACTGGTTTCGAAATTCTTATAACCCCAGCGATGGTTCATATAGTTACTAGTTGTACTACTCCAAACGCTGAACACCGCGGGGATGACAACAACGTGCATGGCCAACACAGGATCTATGACGGCCCAGAATATTGTCCATAATAATAGCAGACCAAAATACCACTTGTGCATGAAGATATGATACTTGTCAAAAATCAAGTGTCGTATTTTCCATTTGTTTGGCTCATAGTCATAGGCAGCTACCAACATCTTGGGACCACTGACCATGGGACTGTGTGGGTCACCGGGCTTGTCGCTGTACTTGTGATGATCCCTGTGCATGCCTACCCAACCTATTGCACTGCCAGTAAAAGCTAGCGCACCCCATGTGGCACAAAAGTATTCCCAGAATTTACTGGTCTTAAAACTTTTGTGTGTTAATAGTCTATGAAAGCCTATACTGATTCCAAGGCCGCCTATGCCCACATACATTAGCACACTTAACAACCACAGTGAACCAACTTGTGGTAAAAGTAATGCATAGAGTAGAACCAGTGCTGTAGCACTGAGTTGTACATAGGGTAGATATTGCGTGTTAGACGCAAGAGCATTGTTGATGATTCGTTTGTAATTCATAACAATATTTATTTAAATTGCTCTTAAACTTGGTCGGAGTACAAGGATTCGAACCTTGGACCCCCTGGTCCCAAACCAGGTGCGCTACCAGACTGCGCTACACTCCGAATATATATTTACTTAACTTTCGACTTCGTTGTTTATGTATTCGTAGTTAACAGATTCTTCGTTGTCTCTAAAAACCACGGCTCCATTTTTAATATGAAATTTTCTAGCCATATCAGTTTTTGGACTCAGCGTTACGAATCTGTTAATTGTTTTTTGATTTTCTTTGATATGTTTTACTGCATTAAAGATTAATTTTTTCCCTGCGCCCGGTGCATAACTCCAAATAGTATAAAATACAGCAACTTTGGGCTCATTGCAGGTTTCAAATAATTCGGATTCAGAACAAGGCACAGTTAGTTGATAACTGACACAGGTAATTGCTTGCACATTGTCATTCTCGTCTCTGGTTACAAAAATATCTTTGTTTGCACCAACACGCTCTGTCCGGGGAATGTGTGGACGCACTGGATCTTGACCAATCAAGTCGACAAATTTATCACTGAGATTTTGAATTAAATGTAACATTTTAATTTTCTTCTTTTAGTTTATCAAATTTAGAATCTAAACGATTGTCGTCGGACAATACGTCTTCTTGTTTTTCTTTTTTTGAATCGCGACCAAATATAGCGTCCCATCTAGAATTGTACTCTTCTTGCGCGATACTAAATGGCCTGGGAATTGAACCTTTGCCTGCTTCATGTGCCATGATGAATCCTTTAATAAATTGGAGCGGGATAAGAGAATCGAACTCTTGACCGAAGATTGGAAATCTGCTGTTTTACCATTAAACTAATCCCGCATACTTTATTATAGCACACTTCAGCAGACATTGCACACTCATTTGATTACAATATGCTATAATAAAGTGTTTAGCTACCTACACCACATAGGCCCTAAACTGAGCTGTTACTCTGTCCATAACATTTATTCTTTTGGGCAGGTGTTATACCTTACCTAATGCGTTCCCGCCACTCCACAACAGAGCACGGATGGTCATAGCACTACATACCTAGCACTCTTTATGGTAACTGCCCTACCCACTTTAGACGTCAAAGTGTAACCGGGTTTTCTTTGATTAAATACTACTATGCAATCCTATGACATTGTCACCGAAGCAGGCCTACATTTTCATGTAAGTCTAAGCAAGCAAGGCATCTGCTATATCATTGTCAAAGATATTTTTAGCAATGACTTTGAAATGCTGTACTTTACTAACTTAGATTCTGCTTTAGATTATATTCACAGTTTATAATTGGTTGCGGGGGAAGGACTCGAACCTCCGTCTTCCAGGTTATGAGCCTGATAGTCTACCAACTGACGTACCCCGCGATAAATATATTTATGATTAATTGTCTTAATATAAATCTAGACATAAGTCCTCTGAGAAAGGATTTAAATATAAACTCATATGGCACACACAATCATATTAAAATATCAATTGACGATATTAACAATGATTTAATTTTATTTTTAAAAACTTTAAATCTAACCATTGGCCGGGTAGAATTATTTTACAATCGTCCTTTTCGTTTTAGTACAATACATCTCGATGACACAGGCGGAGATTATATCAAACTCAATTATGTATTCGGCGGCAAAAACAGTTTAATGTATTGGTGGAAACAAAAACCTAATATATCGAATAGTGCAGAACTCAACTCAACCGATAGTTTTTATATAGATTATAAGATCGACCAAGTTGACTTAATCGATAAACAGCCAGTAAATTTTCCTAGTATAGTTCAAGTTGGTATTCCTCATAACATACATAATTTTGAAGAACCCAGATACTGCCTAAGTTTAGTATTAAAAAAACAAGATAATACTAGATTAACTATGGCAGAATCAATTGAAATGTTCGAACAATACTTATAATAATTCTTCTGACTTCAATATTTGAACCGTGTCTACACTTAGACCGATGTCAGTACGCACATTCAATTCCAGAACTTCGTCTTGAAGACGTTGTTTAGCTTTCTTGGCCAGATTTACAAAAACTTTAAAGCCCTTGATGTCTTCTTCAGTGAACACACTAGTGGCCACTGTGCTTTCGTAACCGTAGATACTGCGACCTTCTTCTTTACGATTTTTAATCTTGTCCAACTTGCCCAACACAACTGCTTCTTGTTCGCGAACTGCAAAGCCAGACAACTCTGTGTAGTTCTGAATTTGCTTTTCAAGACCAGCAATCTCTGTGAGTTTGTCGTCTATGCCCACACGACTGTTAACTGCGCTGACTTGCTTGCGAATGTCATACAGTGCTTTAACCAAAGAATCTCGACGATTCAAATTAGTTTTAAACACAGTCGTAGCTTTATAAATTTCCATGATTGGATCATGGAATTCCGTTAGACTAACTTGACCTTTAAGGTCGATGCCTTTGACGACATCATTGATACTGTTCTGCAATACACTGGCTTTACGTAGACTGATATTCATATATTTCCTTTAAATAATTATACAACAAAATAAAAACAGAGTCAAGAAAGAAAGTAACCAACTGGACAAATAACATGCGGATTAGCTTTAACTAAAATCCTGACAAGTCACAATGCACAAGGCACAGAGACCTGTGTATATCCAGGAGCAAGACACAATTCTGTCATATCCCGAGGGTTGGAGCACACAGGCACGAGGCGTTTTCAAGGCGCCAGCCAATAATTTGTTCGGTATCGCATGAAGCGATAACGGTGTTAGTTCTCATCTCTTTCTTTTCTCCGGGTAGTTATCTTGTGGATATACTACCAAAAAACTTTAATCTTTACTTGTCTTTTGGACCACGCTTGTTACCGCGCAAGTCTGATTCAAACACTTTTACATAACTTCTCATAATTTCACCACGCTTGTGTGGATCTGTTTCATAGGCCGCAAAGCGTCTAATTGCTTTGGGGATTTTAACTGCTCTTGGATCGTATGCCATTTTATATTTCCTTTAAATTATTTTTGACTTTGTGCAATCAGTCTATTAACTACATTAAGGTCGAACTCTAAGCTAGAGATTTTTTCTTTAAGAGCCTGGTATTCTGCATTGTGTACATCTTTACTATGAGTTACAATGTCAAAATACATGGCTGCGGCCTCTGCGTGTAGCTTCCTAACATCATGTTCTAACAACTCTCGTCTATCTACTAACATATTAATTCCTTTAAAAATTTGGCGGTCTCAACGAGAATCGAACTCGTCCCTACGGCGTGACAGGCCATTATACTAACCGATATACTATGAGACCAACTTACCTAAGTTATGCACTTCTGCAATAACTTGTTAACTTCTATTCTAAACACACTTTCTTTTTCTGGCCAAGCATAAATGTATTGTCCTGCAAAGTCCTTGACCAACAACCATGTAATGCCTGCGGCTGTGTACATGTGTGTCTCCGCCTCATAGCCCGGGATAGACCTATCAAAGTTAATGCTGCCATCACCATAGTCCTGGCCATGCTGTCTAACCCAATCTGCCACACTTTGTACTTCTCTGTCTGTGTTAGGACCCATGCCGCCCAAGTTAGCTACTACAAAGATTTTGCTAGTAGGTGTCGTTGTCATAGTCTTAAAGACACTACGCCCCAGCTGTCTAATTTGGTCTTTGACGTTACCTGGTAGTGCTGCCACTTGATGGAAGTCTGGTACCAAGTAGCCTGCCTTGCGTAATGCGTATTCTGCTGTTGTTGCTAATGTTGTAGTCTTAACTACAACTACAGGTACCATCTCAGGTGTCTCGGGCTCAACACTACTAGTCTGTTTTTGCACAGTCTTTACAGGCTGTTGCTCAATACTAGCGTTATATGACGGCAGGTCGGCATCAAGTTTGATGTCTAACATCTTACCTAGCACATCCTGCATGGCCCTGGTAGGTTTAATTTTACCTGTGGCCGCCAATGTTTTACTAACACTGGCCTTGTTAACTTTTACAACTTTAGGATTGTCTTGTTTTGCCTCAGGTTTAACCTTGGGTTTTTCTGTGTGCTTGACGATGGGACGGGCTGTGCCTGTCTTAAAGATGTTGTCGAGATCTATGTTAGTCTGTGTTTGTGTTTGTGTTTGTGTTTTTCTTGTTGCCATTATATCACCATTGTGGAAGTTTCTTCATTTTAGAAGTAAGTTTGAGACCAATTGTCTTTAACACTTCCTTACGCATCTTATCTCGTTGCGTACGGCCTGCCTTTGTCATATTGTTAGTGCCCAGTATTTCTCTACTGTACATTGTCCAACTTACTGCATGTTTAGCAATGAGAGGTTCCTGTTCTACCCATCTTGCCTTTTTAATAAACATAGCATATTCTTGGCTACTACGTGGACCCAGGGCCATCTGCGGCTCTATTAGGTCATACTTTTTAGCTAACAGGTCTTTACAAAAGCCTTCCATGCCGCCAGCATAGGAGTTAATCTTTTTAACGTGCTTAATGTTAATGCCCGTTTCATCTAAAACATATTTGACCATGTCGTAGAGTCGGTCCTGCTCGTGTTGTGCCTTCTTTTGCTTAAACAGATAATCTGTGTATGCTTTTATTTGGTTTTTTATAATCTGACCAAGTACAGGATGTTCTTCAAATTTTTGTTGCTCTGCCCAATCTAATCTTCTATCTCGGGCATCATATAATGTAATTCTGTTAGCATAGTCATGTTGGATCTGATATTGGTACTTGCTACCATTGCGGTCTCTCCAAACATATAAATCACTGGTCTCAGTGTAGTCTTTAAAGAAAGTTGCCTGTGTAGTACACCACTTTGTGCCTGCACCCAAATGTCTTGCGGCGGTAGCGGTTTGTGGACTGGCCAACTGGCCAAAAGGACCATTGTACAATATCTTTGTGTTTTTAATAATTGGAAAGGCACCTTCTTCTTTTACAGTTTTAGTTACTAGTACTTCCTTAATCTCAGGATTGAGAACTTTATCTATGGTCTCATCTAGCTCATAAAAACTAAATTGGTTAATGTCTCGCTTAGCCAAACGAGGTTTTAGCTTGTCAAAATTTGTTAATACAGTTTTAACTCTTTCTGTATCCTCAAACTTAAATTGGTTATTGATTAGTTGTTTGGCCAGCCAAGGAACATACTGCAAGTTCTTAGTGGGATCCATTTTCTCTAGTGCAATGACGATGTCCACCACTTCCATTTTGGTATGGCGGACTACGTCTGTAAATTTGTTTTTAAACTTTTCTACAGTTATCTCTCTTTTGGACATTATGTCTCCTTGTACTAAGATTGTAGTATACTATAGATGTCATTTTATGTCAATTTGCGTTTTGCCAGGACATATTGAAACACACTAACTACCTTGGTATGTACTCAAGTTCATTGAACCGCTACGACCCTATCTTTAATGTGTTTCAATATGCTCTGCATCCCCCGGCGGTAATTGTAGTACATCAAGATATGACGCTATCATACCCATCACACGTACCTTCCACCCGCTTCCCGACAGGGACCGTTCTCGTATTGCTAACGCCAGTTCGGTTTAACTGCGGCTTGCGCCGGAGCAGATTTACCATCCCCATTGCTGGGGGCAGGCCCTTGCTCGAACCACCCGTACACATCACTGCACTTCATCCTCTGGGTCAGAGTAGCCAACGATACTTGGCATGTTTGGTAGAGCGTAGGAGAATCGAACTCCTCTTACCGACGTGAAAGGCCAGTGTCCTAACCGATAGACGAACGCTCCGAAAAATGGTGGAGGAGACAGGGATCGAACCTGCGACCTATTGCTTGCAAAGCAACCGCTCTCCCAACTGAGCTACACCCCCATTATAAAAACTTGGCTCCTCAGGCTGGGCACGATCCAGCGACCAACGGATTAACAGTCCGCTACTCTACCAACTGAGCTACTGAGGAATAATTTGGTGGGTCGTGACAGGCTCGAACTGCCGACATTCTGCGTGTAAGGCAGACGCTCTACCAACTGAGCTAACGACCCGATTATCTTGTAAATTTTCTTACTAGAACTAACCAGTAGTACTTAACACCACGTGGTGTAGGTATCCATGACAAATCGAAACTCATGCCAACTTCTTTAGGAATATTCCCATAGGCTTTTTCAATTATTTCGTTAGTTGTCATATTAACCTTTTACTTTGGCGGAGCATGTAGGAATCGAACCTACTCACCCATTGCTGAATGACAGATTAGCAATCTGTTGCCTTAACCGGTCGGCCAATGCTCCAATGTACTTACTTATGATATCAACTCACACTAATGTCCTGTAGCTAGAACAGGCCTCTCACTGTTGCCAGTGACGCAGTCACACTTTAGTGTAAATTAAAAAGGGGAGAGCCACGGTTGCAGGACCTAGTGCTTTGTTACCAAAGGAAGTGTCCAGGCGATGTGGCTCTCAAAATTAAAACATGGCAGGTGAGGTATCCGGTTATTGATTAGTCAATAACTTTCCCATTCTCCTTTTACTTTCCTTACCACAAAACTTGGTGCCCAAGGAGAGACTCGAACTCTCAAAATTTGGCTTCTAAGACCAACACGTATACCAATTCCGTCACCTGGGCATTCATATGTAAAAATACTATAGGAACCATTGTACATCTATGTCTACCCAGGGGAACGTCTCCGTCAAGGGCCTGTACGGTCATTACTTCCTACATACTCCGTCGCATCTCCAGAGCTTGCGCTCCTGTTTCATATACTTATATTGAGCGTGAGCGGCCTCACTGTCCTCGCCTTAAGTACCTAACGGTGTAGGTAACCTATAATACATTTACATATGAATGACGCTTCACAGCGTTTCATATGTGGGATAAATTTTTAAAGAACAATGCTAATTGCTTAACATAGAACTATTATAACACAGAATCCAATTTATGTCAATTAGATTTGGCCAACTAGTTATTGGTAAACAATGACTACAATGAATTACTGCTTAACAAAGTCTATTATACAACATCTTTTACTTTATGTCAATTAATAGTGTAGTCTATTTATTGTTATAAATAATGTTATGGAATTTGGACTATTATTTAAAACGCTTAATTATTTGAAATCCAATGTCAAGCTGAACGTTCCTTTTCAATCACTGACCGTTGATATTACAAAAGAAGAAATAAACAATCTTTTAGCATACATCAGTGATCCGGCAGTACAACATTTACTGACTCCGAACATCAAAGGAAGAGCTGACTTCGCCGAATCTAAATATATACGATTGGCAAATGGCTGTATCAATCCTGAAGAAAACACTGATGCCAATTGGGCCGGCCTGTTTTGGCATCTTGGACTTGATAACAGCATTGAACGCATGGAGTTTAGTCGTAATGTACGAGATCTAATTGTGCCATTGGCTACAAAAATGATGACTGCGTTGAACAATTACAATCAGCGACAATATTATACACACGGAGTGGAAATCAACACACTAACATCGAATACACAAATTAAAAGTCATATAGATGGCCATCGACTTGTAGAAGAAACTACAAGAGTTCATTTGGTATTAGAAACAAACAACGAAAGCTACATTACATGTAATGACGAAAAACGTCATTTTGACACGGGAGAATGTTTTATTCTTAATAATTTAATGCGGCATTCAGTACAAAACAACGGCACAAGTCCCAGAACACATTTGGTTATAGATTTCTTAACATTAGTTTAATGTCAACTAATTCTAAGAATATATATCATAAATAAATTTATGAAGAATAGAAAGGAAATTTATGTACACTATTAATGTTAAATGGCTTGGAGGTCCAAACTGGGATGATACCCTGCCTAGTTCATTTAATCCCAGTAAGAAAAAATCTGCCACCGAGCACTTGATAGAAACGGGCGGCCAAAGTATTGACGATGCAATTTTATCTTTTGATACCTTTAGAAGTTTTCCTATTAAGGTAACTCAGACTAAACCTATAGGCGAGGAAGTAAATTGGATTACTACTTTAATTATCGAAGAAAAAGATGAAGAGAAAGCATTAGGTATTAAGAACAAATTACTTGACACATATACTAAAAAACAATTAGAATTAAAAACCAATAGCGTTGGTTATCAAATTGAAATCGAAGTTATAAATTCTTAATAATTTAACAAATGATCTATACCCAATTTTTCTCTAAATTTTTGAGTATATACACCATCTATTCTTAACGACCATGTCATTTGACTGGTAGGCTCTCCGCCATGCATATCCAAGTCATTGAAAAATACTGCCTTGGGATACACGTCATGTTTTATACTGGTGTGTTCGTCATATATATAAAACTTTTTTAAGCCTGTGGGATTGACCCACAAAAACTCGCTTTTATGCGGCACATATTTCATTCCATCTTTATGCAATAACAAACCGCAGTCATGTTCATGAATAAAGAATAATATACGACCGTACTGTTCAAATACTGTGCCTATCAAACTATCCAGCCAAGTTTTTAGCTCGGGAAAATTTTTAATATTATTAGTCCATTCGTAGGAATCTTCACTGCCTTTTCTCATGTAAGCAAGTATAGGATCTGTGCCTTTTGCAGGTTCCCTTAGATAACAAACTGTACTGGGATTATATAGATGAAAATATAATTTAGCAAATATATTTTGTTGATTGTGAGTCATACGCTTCCATCGTTGACCTATTTCAGTTTGATCAGACAACATTTGATTTTTCATTTTCATGAAGTTACCATAACGTTCTGCATTTTCAACGCCCGGTCCGTATACACCTGCTTTAATATCACTGACCGCAATACCTGTACAAATAGATAGATTTAGGTCTTCTAAAGTTTTAATATCTAGAAATTGTTCACAGTTAATAAAAGGTTTTCCGCCTATGCCGTTCATTCTATTACCTTATCAAATTTAACATTTGGCAAAATTAGTCCGTCCATCATCATATCTAAAGGATGCATTTTACCATAGAAGTCATTGCTTTCCCATGCTTGTTCTTCTGGAATCCAGTTGAACCATGGATTAAATCCAAGAATAACATAGATTCGATCTGTTTTATCTGTGTTATCAATTTGTATTTGTCTGTGTACAATGTTAGTATCCCATGTATAAGCATATCCTTTTTCAGGAACACGCGGTCCATTTTCTGCAATTTCCATGGCATATGCATTGGTAGTTTGCACAGGGATAATAACACGAGTATTATGAACTATGGGTTCATCGCTGTGCCAAGTCCATCGATCATTTCTATTTTCGTACTCCTTGTTAGCAATTCTATAATCTCTAAATGCGCCGCGTTGCCATGCTACTCGACTTCTGAGTAATTGACAGTTAGCACTTTCAGCTAGAGTGCGAACTCCGCTTTCTGTTGCGGCATCAGTCCAGTTGGTAAAACTCCATGTATCGTAATAACTATCTTTTTCTTGATGATGGGGACTTAATTTTTCTTCGACAGGTAATTTTATAGATTCTGCTTGTTCAGCAGTAATAAGTTCTGATTGAACTAATAATCTTAGAACTTGCTGGTAACCTTCTTCTACAGCAACACGAGTCAGCGGTAATAATTTCTGACTTTGTTCTAATTTTTTAAAAATTTCACTGCCCAGTGAAGAAAAAATGAACCAACTAATCGGACTTGGTAGTTCTCCCATGCCGGCACTTTCAGGAGTAAGGCCATGACTACTGCAATAAATAGGATTATTTTTAATACTCCAGCCGCCATAATAACTGCCGCGATTTAAAAAGTCTCTGCCTTCGTACATCCTGGTAATTTTATTATCTTCTAAATATCCAGTACTACTATTTTTATTAATCCAGCCCCACCATTTGTGTTTGTATGTTGCTTTTTTAATATCTAATAAAAGTTGATCAGTATCAAAATCTAACTTCAACCTAGTCAGCTGTTTCCCGTCGTGCTTGGGAGTCAACTTGTTCATTTTATCAATTAATTTGTAATTATTTTCAATCCAAACATGGCAGGGCCTATTATTAGGAACTTCTTCCTTATAAATTTTTATGCGTGTCATTAGTTAGCTTTTCTTTTTGATTAAATCAATTATCCAGCCGCTAGGATCAATTTCCCACCAGCGTACTCGTCCAAAATTATATGCTTGCACGTCGCCATGATGATTATTATGCCAGCATTCACCTAATACAAACGGAAATAACCACGGACTATTAACACTGTTGTCGCCGGATTCATAGTTTTGATAACCCATTACTTTAAAATGATTCAATGAATTTGTAATACTGTAGCTATGAAAAGTGATAAAACTAGGAACTATAACGAACCAAATCCAAAATTCAAAACTAATTAATGCTATTACTAAATTTGCAGTCCAATATAGTTCCATATAATATTTGTGACAGAATGCATATACTGGATTTTTTAATAAATCAATAATATGTCTGTAATTAATATCCTTTTCTTCTATCTTCCAAAGCCATAAAAACCAGCTAGTCATCAATCCTTTATTGGGACTATGCGGATCTTTTTCGCCATCACTATAGGGATGATGCAGATCTCGATGTGTCGCTGTCCAGAAAATAGGACTGCCCTGACCCGCTAGCATAGCAAAGAATAGAATAATGTATTTGATTGGAGTATATGTTTCAAAACTTTTATGACTAACATATCTATGATAGCCAATAGTAACTCCCAGCATCATGATGCAAAAATATCCCAGACCTAAATACAGCCAATATAAATTTTCCCACATACCATTAAATACAGATATAATGGCGGCTATGGCTATTAAATTCATGGGAATCAGGCCCGCCCATAAATTTTTATATTTAAAAGTTAATTTAAAAAAATCAACGAAAGTTAATTGTTTACGCATTTTATTCCTATTTTAGTTACTATTTTGGTACAACATAGACGCTCTTTTTGTGCCTGTTCTTACTCTTATCTCTGTATTTAGTTTAATTCTGCCTATACTTCCCCAAACCCAGTCCTGTGTAGGACGCTCATTCGGAGGAATAATAATAGACCACTCATATTCATAACTACTGTCAATTTCTTTAAAATAACGATCGGCTACTAGCTGATACCTTCTGCTATTTGAAACTGGAATAACCATGTGCCATTTTGTTAATCCTTTACCTTCGCAGATTTCAAACATTTTATTCCATAGTTCTAAGATACCATTTGTTTTCACGGTATACCCGGGCCGACTTTTTAAATTTCCTACTACCCAGCCGTCATTATACGGAGCAGGTAAATCACAACGCCAACCCATGCAACTTATTAAGATTCCGTCAATGTACCATCCATATAGATAATGAGTTTTTGAGCCGTCTACTAGATAATAAGTTTGCATTCCTTCAATCCATCTAGCTCTATATTGCAATATATCACTTAAATTATCTGCTACAATTTCCTTAATATTACTTTTTGAATCAACTAATTCTTTTAGCTGTTTAAAATCAGTCATGTCTAAAAGACGTAATCCCTGCTTAACTGGAACTTCTTTTTTCTTCCAGTTATCTAATTCACTTTCATCCCCGCAGTACATAATTTTTTGCCAACAGTCGTTGTGTTCTTCGGTGGCACAGGTTAAAAACTTTTGTGGTGGTAAATAAAATTTTAAATCTGTTTTATTTTGTAGTTCGTGTATTGCCCATTCTCTCCATGCTGTGTCGCCTTGTCTACTCATAAAGGCACCTTTGGCTTTTCTAATTTCACACCAACTAATTTGATCTTCTATTAATTTAACGAAACCTTCGCTGATCTCAAAAATAGGATTTGTCAGCATGGCAGGTTTCCATAATCTATTTAAAATACGAAAAATGCCGGCTGGCCAACAAGGCCTTGTTAATATACTAGCGATAATCTCCGGTTCTCCTGAATGACCCCAATAAATACTCTTGGCACTAACTTCCTGAATATGATATTCAGAGTAATTTTTATACAAACGATGGCCTGTTTTGATGTAATGTTTCTTTCTAAGATCTTCGTAGATCGAATCCAATACATCATCTTTGATCCAAGTCGTAACTTGATTTTTATACATAAATGAAACTAATCCCTAATCCTTGTAAAAGCATTTGTAAGCTAAATGATAATAATATTTGCATTGGTTGTTATCGCACCAAAGAAGAAGTGGCCGAGTGGCCTAAACTCAGCAATGAACAACGATTTGTTATTGTAACACGTATTAATAAAAACATCAAGAGTACTTAAACCTTCCTGGATATTTTCCTGCACTACGTTTAAAATGCTCTTCCATTGCTTGTTTATCTTTTGTTTTATGAATTGTTAATAAAATCATTTTATTAACACCTTCTTCCCTGTCTGATCCATGCAAACATTTTGCATTATTATATGCAAACATATTTGAATCTTCTGGTAATTCTACATAATTAACTCCGGCCGCCGCTTTGAATACTTTAAATGTACCGCGTGGATTTTCGTTGTATATCATTGCTCTAAGAGCAACATCTTCTTTCGTGTGATCTCTATGAAACGGAATAGGAACATTGCTCATCCATAATCTACAAAAATGTATTTCGGCCCACGGTACTGCACTATGTAAATCATCTATAACATTTGGAAATATTTCCCGATAATCTAAAAATGGTACTTGCCAGTGATTGTCTTTTAACATATCAGGATGTTTAGCGTAGATGTTCAAGCCTTTGAAAAAATCTATACCTTTAGATGTTTCTGAAGCTATGTTACCAGCTGGATCACTTTTTACAATGTGGCTTGCACCTGAATATTTTTTCCATTGTTCCCAGAAAAAATTCCAATCATTGGGTTGTATTTTTGGAGCATCTAATACTGTCCAAATTAAATTATCTTCTGAAATATTGTCCATTTATTCTGCCTCCCAAATTGGAAAGCCTTTTTCTTTTGTTTCTTTAATTTGTTTTGCTAACAATTCTGGATATTTAACTCTGCCAAATGATTTCATTAAAATTTTGTAATATTCAGGATGATAGTCTGCGCCATGATAAAAATGTCTATTGTTAAACGCAAATAAATTTTGTTCTGCGTTATATGGAACATAACGTTCTTCGCCAGCCGGTCCATGGCGTAATTTGAATGTAGGACTTGGATTAGTATCGTATATTAAACTTCTAACAGCCACTGGTGCTGGCGCCATTGGAGCAGGATCTATGTGAAAATATACAGGTTTAATTGCGGCCCATAGTATAATAGAATCGCATTCATACCAAGGCATTTTTTCTTCTAATGCTTCTACATATGGATCCCATAGACTGGGTTCTAATACTACATTTTGTTTCCACGTGCTGCCTTTTAGGTAAGCATCTGTTTTCAACCAAGTAACCATACCTTCAAAGTTGGCCTCGTCGTACAATGATTTTAAGTCATTACCTGTGCTAGATTCAATACCATCTGCTTTTACTTTAGTTAATGGTTCTTTGTAGTGCTTCCATATATCCCAAAATTTGTCCATGTCATGCGGCAGTAACGGGTCGACGTCCGGGATGAAATATCCTATTTTACTTAGATCCATTGTTCTTCCTTTATAATTTTTCTAATTTTTTTAGTGCATGATCACTTATTGGTATAATATAATCTGTTTTATCTCTTTCACTAGTCATAACATATTCTGAATATTTGTTTATACTGTGTTGCATTATCCTATTGTATTTATTTCCGTCAATTTCAAATCCGCTGACAATCAGCAAGATCTTTTTATAATTAGGATCATAAGTGCTGCCGTGCCTAGTTCTTAAATTATTCCAAGCCCAACTATTTGTTTCTGACAATCTGGGAATAAATTTACGCTGGCCAGTTGCAACGGTTGCATCAGGTAACCATTCTTCCGAGAATAAAGTTGAATCTGGATTTTCATCGTATACCATCGTTCTAAAATTATTAGGGAAATCTCTAAAATCATTGTCATCCCTGTGCAGACCAATTGATTTGGTACTTTCCCAGAATCTAAACATATGGATCTTTTTAAAAGGAAATAAATCCATTAACTGATCAACAAAGTAAGGAAACTCTTCTAAAAAATTATGTTCTTCATTGCGTGTCCAGTAACTTAGTGGAATCGAAGACAGGTTAATGTCGACACTATTATAGTCACCTTGCCCGGGCTGGCCGCCAGCAATATCTGCCACACGTTTGACAACCGGCTTCTTTCTGTCAAAGAACCATTCGGCAATACCGTCTACATTTACATTGGGAATATCTAGCGGTGTCAGACAATACTTACCCCATTGTGATTCTATATCTGTAACAGAAATATCATGTAATTTATTTGCCCAAGTCCTCACACGGTTTCGAGTAAACAATAATTTTTCACTCATGTATAGCACCTTGCTCTAGTTGTAATTTTATATATTCTTTAAATCCATCAGTATCCACTAATGGCCCGTCTATTCTAATTAGAATTTTACGTCCGTTAATAGGTGCTGTGGCACCATGGAAACAATTTTCGTTGTTGAAGAAAAATAAGTTTGGGCCTGTTGTTAAATCAGGAAAGGACTTCTTAAGTTTTGTTTTTTCAAAAAGAAAAAAAGTTCTATTTTCACAGTCATCGAATAATGCAATTCTAGGAGCACTGGGAAATGGATCACGCGGTAGTCCATCTTGATGCATGGGAATTGCGATTTTGTTTGACCACAATGTCAATCCCTGCACATCATACCAGGGTAAGGCTTTAATTACATCTTTGATTAGTTGCGAAAATAACTCTTCATTGGGATGATAGTTCACTTTCCATACTATAGTTTTTTGATAGTCTGGCTTTTGCCATATGGTAACGCCGTCCCAAAACTCACCGTTATAGCCACTGCCGTTTCCTCTGCTGTCTTTTTGTGTTCTATTAATGGGAATGTTTACGCAGTCCCACCAAGCCCAAAATTTATCTTTATCCAATTCTAGCCTAGGCAGATTGGGTATAAAATAACTAATAGTCGATAAATTGTTCATTATATGTATTTATAATTAAATTTATATATTTGACAAGCATTTAGATAAGTCTGCCCATAACTGATCATTTTCAATAAACTCCATGGACGAAAAATCTATAATAGAATCATATATAGGTTGACCGTATAATTCAGATGTCTTGGATGGTTGCTGTTGTTTGATATATTTTATTTTTTCAAATAATTGTAGAATTTTATTAAATCCAGGGTCGACTTGAAAATTTGAAAGATACACCCTGTTACTTGTTACTGCTAAAGGAGTGAAATATTTAGATATTCTACTTTCATAAATTTTTTTCCATTTTCTATTAAAAAGTATATTATCATCTCCGCGTTCATGTACTGCGTCATCAACTATAATAATAACTTTTTTTGATTTTGTTATACAATCGTTGATTACATTCAAAAGACAATCTACTTCAATATCTCTGTTTTTATTAAACAAGTCCCAAAAAATTACGCCAGCATCTTTATCTATTATTGCATTATTTTTTACGTCCATGTCTATTATAGAATAATTAGTATTGCCAATGAGTTGCATATTAATTTGTAATAATTGCTGTATATTTCTATTAACAACATCATAATTAATTATTTTTTGTTTATCAAAGTCCCTGTAATAATTTACCTGTGAAAAATTATCTATCAAATATCCATGTGTTGTCAATGACGTATTAAAAAACGCAGACTCGCCTTTGAATGCACCGTATTCTATATAATTGTCTGCGGCATACAATTGGCAAATTGCATTTAAAAATAAATCCAAGGCAGTGGATCTTGGATTTAAAGTCCAATGCACTCTAAAACTCCATATACTACGCAACAATAATATTTTATCTAAATTAGATGCCACGGATCCTCTTTAAATCTAAAACTAAAACAATATCTATCTGAATCAGATTTATTAATAATAGAATGTGGTAGTTTAATGTTTATAAATGTTGGTTGTTTGAGTACATATCTGCCCAGTTCTTCTAGATCGTGATCAATATATTCTGCATATTTTATATTAGTAACTGGAGTGAATTTTTCTACTATTATTCCTTTGAGTTTATAAAATACAGTATATGCATCAGGTATAACTTCTATTGGAAAATTAAGTGCAATATTTTGATTTCCAGTATCAACATGTATAGCCTGCTTACTATGTGCTAGTTGAACTAAATGAGCACATGTGTGTACAGTAAGTCCTTGTTCCTTAAACCACGTATTAATAGTGGGTAAATTTAATAATAATTCTGGTATATCTGTGGGATAAAAATGCATTGGAAATTTTTTTGTCCGATGATAAGCAACTATTTCTTGTTGTATTTGTTCCTTGGGTAAATTATCGAAATATTTATATATGAAATTATTTTTCATGAATGTGTGATGCAGTAACTTTGATATTTTTCTGCACTCCGTTGTAATAGCGCAGTCCACGCTGGTTGATCAATATCGCTGATTACTAAACTGCACATAATTTTAAGTCTATTAGCATAAACTGCTCCATGATATGTTCTATCATTATCAAAGGCAAATGAATTTGTATCTTCTGGTAGTGTTTGATAATATTTTTTTGCATCTAATCTTTTTTTAGTATAGTAAAAAGTTGGCTCAGTGTTGGCATCATAAAACATTATGCGGGGCGCTGTTGGCCCCACGATTGTATCCTTGGTAAGATATAACCCGTCGCGATGTTCTCCAATTATTCTGTAATTACTGATAAATTGAATTCTACGAGTAGTAAATGGCAGCGCATCAATCCGTGCTCGTAGCTTGGGAAATACATCACTGTAATCTTTGATTGTGGTAGTGAACATGGGAATATCTTTGTTACCAGTTATTTCCCAAACGAAACCTTTCCAACCAGGCTCTACTTGTCCGTTGCCATTTGCATCTGGATGATGACGTTTAAAAATTTTTGCATCTTCATTCCATACTTGCCAAAAGTCTGTCCAGCTGTCGGGCTCAAACTTGGGTAAATCCAATGGCACTGAAATTATTTGTTCTATAGGTATCATATTTTTAATTTATTAAGCTGAAAGAACGCAGTTATGAATCTATTAATTCTTGCGGCTGCCGCGCGATGACCTTCTTGATTGAAATGTACTCCATCGGCGCAGGGATATAGATTACGATATTCGGATAACTTTAAGTCTCTTATAACTGCGCGACTGGTATATTCATATAGAATCATTTCGGTCCAGTCGACTATTACATACGGAATTTTTTTAACGGCAAGTTTCCATAACATACCCATTATGATATGTCTGTCTTGATCACGCTTAATGTCGATGTCTATGTATTTTGCAATATAGTTTACTAAATCTTTTCTATCATGATAAGTTTCGATACTGCTCAATGGCTGTGATTCGATTAGGCCATGATTGTTTGTGTGCTCGGACCGGCTGTGATTTCTGTAGTCAAAATCTTGTATTGTAGGAATATTATCTTTCCAGTGTTTATCTGCAAATATATCTGTAGTATAATCAAACCTCATACCAGTTGTTAGTCCTATGATTATAAAGTCTGGTTGGAGTGTAAACGCATAGTCTAGTTGCTTGGCAATACAGTAATTACTGGCGCCAGGCTTAGACAAATTTACAATACTTGCTCCCAGTGTTTCTGCCACAATCTCTGGATATCCTTGATTAGATTTGACTATGTGTGTTTCATCATGATAGTCATTTTCTAAATAATAGCCATGGGTTACACTGTCACCGCAGGCAACAATATTCTTAAAATAATTACCAGACATGTTCATTAAACTTTGTTTCGTTGATCAAATGTTCAAATGTACGTCTTTCTTCAGGAGTATATTGTTCTTCGTATTTGTATAGTTCTTCGTGCTTGATACAATTCAATCCTCGGTCCTCATTGTTCTCTAGCAATTTTTTGTGCCGTACTGAATCAATAGTACCTTGTACCGAAATAATAACTTTGTTATCACCCGGTTCGTAGGTAGATCCATGTTGGGCACAGAAATTATTTAATAGCCACCAGCTGCCTATTTTTCCTTGCCAAAATTTCTTAGGTAAACGTTTAGTTAAATGTGTAAATCCTGCACTAACCGGCTCTATAGCACGTCTACTGCCCCATTCGGACATAGGCTTACCTTGTACATAAAAACCCTTCTTTTCACAGCCTCGAAGATGCATTCGATAGCTAGCGGGTTCACATGTAGCATCGGGCACGTGACTTTTACTACGGTCTACATGGCTAAGAACTTCTTTAGTGGATTCTAATAATACAATTCTTTCAATATAAGTCAATGGCAATTGATTAAAATAATGCAAAGCTTCGGGAAATTTAACAACAAATTCATTATTCCACGGATTTCCTGGAATTGAGTTGTCCACTCTCACAGGATCGTTGATATCTACGTCATTTCTAATATGTGAACTTGCCCAAGGATAATCCAATGTGCTTGCGCCAATATTATCAAGTTTATGTTTCTTACTGTCATGCCACTCTAATATCCTATCTACTAGTTCTTTTGGCATTACTTCCAGCGGGGTGTCAGATACCATTTTTAAATTATATTTTAACATTTTTACTCTCCAACAAGATGCCAAGGGTCTTTTTTAAATCTAAAACTTATTCCGGCTCTAAGCACTGGTCCGTAATTAATAACTCCGTGTGGTTGTTTTATATTTAACATCACTGGCCCATTTAGTGTGTATCTTCCAACTTCAATGGGATCGTCGGTGACAAACTTCATAAACTTTCGTTTCTCTTTGGTTCCTTTAACAATGTCTATTAACTCCACTGCTTCTAATCGTCCGTTGTTTTTTAAAAATTGAGTATAAGAACTAGAACAATCTGTTAATGGAAAATTTAATGCCAGAATTTCTGGTCCCTGATCCATGTGTGTTGCATTTATTGAATGTGGGGGAGTGCTTACATAGGCTATGCGTTCGATGTCACCTAAATTATTTTTAATAAAATATTTTTGTAATTCTGGCAAATGATTCATTACACGATTAGAATCTAAATGAACAAATGTAAATTTTTCCAATGGACCCAAACTATCAGCTTCGGGGTTGTTGGGATCGGATAATATCATAATTGTATTACCGTCTTTATTTTTACGATTTACTACTCCAACAGTTCTGTGCCGCTTATAAAAAACAGCCAGCTCTTGTTCTAAAATACTGATATTTTCTATTTCTAGAATTTTAAATAAAAAAGTTTCTTTCATGCAATTATTTATTCCTGCCAGTAAGGAGCAGTGCCAACTCTTTTGCCATTTTTATAGGCAATCAATATGCTGTCTGTTTTTGTTAGTCCGTGTTTTTCGCACATAGCAGTCAATCTGTCGCCACCGTAAGTATTCCAAAAATAATCAGGTGGTAGTTTACTCATAATATGAGTTGCCAGCTTAACTCCGGATAAGTTTACGTAGCCTATCTTATTCAATAAAGATATGTCTTTTATTTCTGTTTTACTAAAGCACACGCCTATTCGATTATACGGAATTGACAATGTTTTACTAAAACTAATCCCAACGGTTTCAAAATTACTGACATCTAGATTAGTGGGCTTTACCATACCCAAATAAGCGCAGTCTAAATGCATTCTTTTAGCAGTGCATTGATTGGCAAATGTTAATTCAGTATTATCACCATAATTATATCCTGGCCAGGATACTACTAAGTCGTCGACATCTGCAGGTTCAGATAACTCTGTATAGGGTCTGCCTGTTGCACTATGCCAATGTTGGTAATAACTATAGTCATCCTTATTCCATGCTATATTGTAACTGCGATTAAATAGGCTGATTAGATAATCGGTGTTACCATCAGTAACATACATAAAAGGGAATTTTTCTAAACCAGTTAACCAATTCGCAGACCAGCGCAGAGTGGTAATTTGTAAACGCTTAATTGGACCGATGCGTTCAGCCCAATTGAATTCTTTATCATAGGGACTAAACGTTTCGGCCGTTGCCGATGAAATTATACTAGAAACAAAATCATCTCTAATTGGTTTAATTCTACTGGTATAAAGTTCATCACTAGACTGCATATTACATTGCCAAATGATCTAACAAATCGCCCACTGTTTTAATATCATTTTTAGGATCTGAGATTTCTACACTGTAACGTTCTTCGAATTCTAGTTGTAGTTCTACAATATCCAAACTATCTAATCCCAGATCTTGAAGCGGTGTGAGTCTAGTAACGTCTGGCATTTCCTTTTTAAAAAGGTCTGTAAAAGCTGATCTTAGAAAGTCGAATTTTTCTTGATCTGTCATAATTTCTCCAATGTTAGTTATCAAATACTTATAATTAAAACTCTTATTAGTTTGGTTGCAACGCCCACTGTTGCCACTCTCTAAAAGTTTCATCTGCCCATTCCTTTTTAAACTCATGGCGGACATGAACTTTTTGATTGGGCCAGTACCTAGTAAACGGAGTAAAGTTAGGGGATGTCATCCAACTGTGTGTATCGCCCGGATAAAGCTTCAATGATAATTTTTTATCACTGTCTGTATAAAAAGATGAACAATTATTAGGAATACTCAACGGATCGAGTTCAGTTGACCAAATACGCAAGGGTGTATGTATATTTCCAAAAAACTGGCGGCGCGGCCTACAATCTGGCCAAATTAAGGCCACTGTTTTAAACAGATAAGGCTTACCGGTAACAGTAGAGCGGTTATGAGCAGGTGCCCATAAACCAACAGCGCCGCCATAACTAAATCCGAACAAATGAACATCACCATTGGACCACGGCTGTGTTTTGATCCAATCTCCAAGTTTCTGAGTATGTTCGGCTTGATTACTAATTTGTTTTCCAATAAGTTTGACATTATCATCAGACCAATCACACTTCCCGCCAGTTTCACCTTTAGTATAGTCATTCACATACTGCGATATGACAATGTTGGCGCTGGGCCATACTTCTTGGAATTTTTTCAAATGATATTGCTGATACTGTTTGCCTGATTTATCTAATCCATTACACCCAGGAATGTATAGTATTGTAGGGCCATTATTGTTAGTAATAATAATGTCAACTGTTGTTGAATCTACAGTCTGCCTAGACATACCAGACGAATTAACACTGACACATCCACTAATTAAAAACATTAGTAAACTAATTAGATATTTCATTTTAATATTTCTTTCAAGTAAAATTGTATAATACTATTATGTAATAGTATTATTGCCGTTTTTAAAACCTACACTTCCGCCTTCTTCTTCAATACGTTTGATAACATCTTCAAATAAGATAGGAGCAAAGTCAGTTTGCTCTACACAAACACAATGATAGCGTACATCCGGTTCGTCACTGTATAAGATTTCTCCGGTACGTGCATCGACTCCGCGGGCCTTACGTACACGATTTGCGTGTAAGTGTCCGTGAATGTTAGTGCCAAAACGACCTAAGCTATCACTGTGTACAGGAATATGGCTAAGTATCATTCCGTTCATAACATGGTAAGCACGTAGTTCTCGAAAGTATTCTCTATACTCGTCATCTCGAAAGATGTCGTGGTTGCCACGAATTAGCACCTTGTCGCCGTTTAGACGAGCAAGAGTTTTCAATGACTTACGGTTAATGACAACATCGCCCAGGTGATAAACTTTGTCGTTGGGTCGAACGCTGTCATTCCAACGACGGATCATTTCTTCGTCCATTTCGTCGGCATCGTCCCATGGGCGAAGTTTTGTAACTCCGTCGTTGCGTGTGAAGCGACATACTCCGGTGTGACCGAAATGCGTGTCGCTGACTAAAAATACACTGGGCATATATTGCTCCTTTCATTTGAATTTGTATTTTAACATATACACTGATATATGTCAATATTATTGAAAAACAATTACATGCAATAAGTTATTATTGTAGTAAATATTTTATATCTTTGGTGAACGCAATGGTGGCAGTTAGCCGGGGTCCTAGACAATCGGGATTTGTGTACACACCGTGGGCTATTCCTGAATCAAACACGATTGGGGAAATTAATTCGGCTGCACAAATTTCCTTTAACGGATTTCCGTTTCCAATAATACAGTCATTGACTGCGTCATATTGGCTTATAGCAAAGAATGTGTCTCCTTCATTGCCTTTTTTTTCGATGACACTGTTTCCGTTCAAATCAAAAAACTTAGTATAAGATCCTGCACAATTTCTAACCGGAAATAACATCCTAATAAGGCCACCAGAGTCTATGTGTACACCCCCGTAAACTTTGGGCTTTCTATGTATTATAGAAATCATTTCTATATCTGCATCGACTATTTTTCTTAATTCAACTGCTAACTCAGGAACAAATTTTAAAACATCATCCTTTTTTAAAGTAGTCCAAGGAGATGCGTTTTTTAATACATCAGTGTGATGTAAAACATAATCATATAACTTATCAGAAATTAGTTGATGTTCTTTAATTGATATATATTTAAAAGGTATCATGTCATGATAACTTCGGGCATTACAGTTTTCTGTTGGTGTTTATTGGGTAAAACATAAGGACGTTCTCCTTTGTAATCAAACCAATGCCGGCCATTCTCATCAACTTCTGGAATGGAAACTAGTTTATTAGCCACTGTAACTGTTAATATAATTCTAGCTCCGGGTGCATCACTGAACAATGCTGTTGCGCTGGGGTAATGTTCTAAACCGTTATTATCTACATTACCAAACACTCCTGCTTTGAAGCCAAGGCTTTCTGCGGCCATCATGGCATAAGTTGCCGATATCATTGCATCCCTGATACAAAAAATCAAAGTATCTATACCATTGGTCTTCATAGTAACAGCTCGTTTAGGCGTAACTACAAATACCAAACTTAATCCACTTAAAATTGGTTGTATCATTTCTCTGCCACTATACGGATCTGTTATTTTTGGATGTGTGCCGTCGCCATTCATACATCTATAATATTTTAACAAAGCTTCTTTTTTTTCTATACCGGCTGTACTATTAGTTAACGCATGGATTTTATATCCATAATTTTGATCAAGAGAGGGTGCTAATTTTGCAATATCTAGAATTTTTTGAATATTTTCTTCAGATATATTATCAGTTTCTACTAAACGTGGAGTTTTTCTTTTTTCTACCAAAGTTTTTAGTTGATCATACATATAATTCTCCAATATTTAAATACACATTCATGTAATATATTTATAATAAATTATGTCCGAAAAGATCCGAACTACTAACTTTATATATTATTTTTAAAAGTTCGCCAATCATCAATGTTGGGCTTTTCATCTTCATCATAAGTCCATCCCAGTGCTTTCATCATGCGATGCTTGACAAGTAAGTTAGGGCTACGGAATCGTCCAGTATCTTCAAAACCCATCATCACTCCGACTTCGCAGACCGCGCCACTACGACAAATGCCTGCATAGCAATGAACGACAACATTCATTCTATTGAGCTTGGCGTGTTGCAGTAGTCTTACCAATTCATTGGCCTGCTCTTGGCTACAACGCATGGCTTCATCTAATGCAAAGTCATTCTTTTCAATGTCAAGGAACTCAAAATTATGCTGTTCTTTAAACTTGTGAGCAGGTATAGGTCTCCAGCTTGCTGGATCGACAATACTGATCAGCATACTGTTCTCACCAGGCTCGTGATGGAATCTTTTTGGGATATCATCTGCGGCTACGTTTTCAATCCATGGCATTATTTTTCCTTTGTTTGTATTATACTATACTTTGATGTTCGAGTCAAACGACGACTAAATATAATTATGTCCGATTATTGCGTATATTTAAATTTAAATATTAATCCAGCGACCATAGATCACCTCGAGTTGAAAAAGAAATATCAAACTCCCATTGATCATGAAAATATAAATCCTGATTTTATTAATTTTTTAAAAAATCTTGGTATACAAATTTGGTACATGGAATCATTTTATTCTCGTCCGTATGCCAACCTAAGTAAACAAGGAATCCACACAGATTGCATGGGAGGTGATTACGTTAAAATAAATTTTATATACGGCGGCCATGGCAGTCTAATGCATTGGTATAAAGTAAAAGAAACATCTTCTGCGCCAGCCGTAGTAGAAAAAACACCGATCAATACCCAATATATACCATGGAGACCAGATATGGTCGACTTGGCGGAAAGTAGCCCATTAAGTTATCCTAGTTTAGTGCAAGCGGGATGTCCGCATAATGTAACTACTACAAAAGAAGATCGTTTATGCATTACTGTGGTATTGGTTGATTTAATAACAAAAAAAAGACTTACTATGGCAGAAGCGAAACTTAGATTTCAGGAATTTATAATCTAATCGTCGATGTAACCAGTTTCTTGCAACATACTGTGTACCTGATCAAAGGTATAGTTACTTGATTGTAATACCAGAGCAACTCTGTCAACAGTACTGGATTTTAGATTCTTAACGCTGTGTGGGCTAGACACATCCAATAACCAAGCATCTCCGGATTCTGCTACAAAACTTCCAGCGTGTTCTAAATTTTCTTCTTTAAATGTCCTGCCAGTAGTTTGAGTAGTCATTTTAACTCCTAGGCTAGCATCTACTTTCTTAAAGAAATTTGTTTGGCAATCAACGGCTTTGACATAAAAATTTATAGTAGCATACACGTAGCTATCTGTATGAGGAGGAATGTTATAATTTATTTTCATTTCTCTTGCAAAGAAATCTTTTCTATATCTCTCAGGGATAACCGAAAGCATCAAATCTTTATTGTAATTATCAATGTTATAGAATCCAATGCCCTTGCCATTGATGGCATATTCGTTGATCAATGATGTTTCTGTAAAATTACTAACATCAAATTTTTTATTAAGTTTGATAAATTGCATAATTATATTTATAGGTATAAATACTTTTTATGAACACTGCTGATTTTTATAAGCCTGTACACATCGAAAATCTCAACGAAATACAACAAGAAGTATTAAAATTAATACCTGAATATTTACTCGATAAAACAACATTAACTTATATAGAAAATAATAAGGAAATATTTCTTAAAGTTGCCGCACTACGCGATTTTTTAAAAAGTAAAAAAATGCTCGATTCAGTGGGTTCGATTGCTGTCAACGTAACCGTTGGAAAAGACGCCGGAACTTATCACATGGACAGTGGTCCTTTTAAACATAGTTTAAATATACCAATAATCGGCTGTGAAAATACTTGGATTAATTTTTTTAAAGTGAACTCTGATTATACCATTGTCAAAGTAAACAATAAGGGTAAGACTCATCAATTTTTTAGATACACCGAAGACCAGTGCGAACTAATATATGAAGCTGAAACATATGAGCCATACATATTGGGAGTAAAAACTCCGCACAGAGTTGTCAATAATGGTGATCAGACTAGGATCATGATCTTAATAAGATTGTTTCCTGGACCCTGGGAAGAAACTATTTAATAATGGCCGGCCCTGAGAGATTCGAACTCCCAACTTCCAGTTTCGAAGACTGGCACTCTATCCAATTGAGTTAAGGACCGCGGGTTAAATTTTATATTTTTCAGACCTAATATCAGTCGGACAAGTACAATATTTAAATGGACAGGCTAGATAGTTAGTATCTAAATTAAAATCAGTTATGTGACCCAGAGATTTAGCATTACATATTCCGGCATTGACTTTTCCGTTAAAATCAATCACTAAACTTTGACTAGCTACTTTACATTTCCAACCTTTAAATTCATTCCAATTATTGATAGTAATTTTACCCAGGACTAAATTTTCAGCTGATCCGTCGTCGAAATATATCACTGAGTTAATAAAGCCACGGGATGATGACGGATTCGCAATGTGGTTTTTAATCCATGCGGTTTGTTCATCTGTATAAGAATAATTTTCTCTAGTTGTTTCTAAATAATTTAGAACTTTTGTAGTTACCATTGGTTTCAAATAATCATCTATATTGTCGTATAACTCTAATACAGTATCCCATCTGTCAGGATCGCAACTAAGGTTGAACAATATCGAAGTGCCGGACTCTACTATAGATTTTGCCAGATTATTTACTTTATCTATCTTTGTAAACTCTGGATGAAGGGACATTGTTACATTATCTAAAAATGGCAAAGCTTCGCTCCACCATTCATCACTTCTAGATCCGTTGGTAGTGACACCTAGATAAACATTTTCTACACTCATATATTTTATAATGTCAAGGAAATTAGGATGCAATGTCGGTTCGCCACCACCAAACTGAAGATTTAAATGCGTTCCGGAAGCTGCCACAGCTTTCAGCTTGTCCATAAAAATTATAATGTCAGAATAAATTGGAAAGCCTGGTAATTTTCCATTGGCATACTTTCCGCTGTGCAAGAAACTAGGACAGTAATTGCATTTAAAGTTACAAAAATCAGTGAGCTTCCAGTATATATTTATAACTGGTTTTTTGGGAATAATTTTAATAGGTTGTTTCATCGTGTATTTAAAGGTCAAATATGCTTTTTTTATTTTTGGCGGAAGCGGTGAGATTCGAACTCACGGAGCCTTTCGACCCGACAGTTTTCAAGACTGTTGCAATAGACCACTCTGCCACACTTCCTTTATTTGGAGCGGCTAACCGGGTTCGAACCGGTGACATTCACGTTGGCAACGTGATGCTCTACCAACTGAGCTACAGCCGCATTTTTTTGGCACCCGGGATAGGAATCGAACCTATACTAGCAGAGTCAAAGTCTGTTGTGCTGCCACTACACTACCCGGGAATAAAAAGGTTTTCAGGAACTAGTCTTTGTACTATAGACTAGCGTGTCTCGTATAGGCAAGTTTATACACCCATCAATCATACTATAGTGTCATCACAGTTAACCCCACTGTGACTAGATTGACAGGGACTCGAACCCATCGTCTATCCCGAAACTTGGTAGCCTCACTCTGACTCGAACAGAGGACCTATGCGTTATCAACACATTGCTCTAACCAACTGAGCTATGAGGCTAAAATGGTACTCGATAGCGGAGTTGAACCGCTCTTACCTGGTTGAAAACCAGATGTCCTAACCGATAGACGAATCGAGTAAATTTTGGTGCCACAAACTGGACTTGAACCAGTAACACAAGAATTTTCAATCCTCTGCTCTACCATTGGAGCTACTGCGGCAAATTTGATTGGGGAGTCGTACGGGAATCGAACCCGTATTAACGGAATCACAATCCGTGGTGTTAACCGTTACACTAACAACTCCATGGTGGTGATAGTTAGATTTGAACTAACGACCGGCCGCGTATGAAGCGGATGCACTACCACTGTGCTATATCACCATATAGAAACACACTTAAAACTGCTGTTAAACCCTTGCAGAGGCATGCCTAGTTAAAAAATGTGTTTCTATATGGTGGGACCAGCGAGATTCGAACTCGCGACCAACGGATTAAAAGTCCGCTGCTCTACCGGCTGAGCTATAGTCCCATATGATCCATGCTCCAAGAGCGTGGATGGATTTGTAAAAATTTTCTTTTACGTGCCATCCATGACCATACGGGTCAAAGATGACACTATCGTTTCGCCGAACGTTTCATGTCATTTTTCCTTATCTAAAATTAACGGGATACCAAATGTATTCTCGAACGATTCGTTTCTAATCTTATCGTATGTTTGAGTAAACTCTATAAAGTTCTTCTCATCGAGCGGCCTAGAAACATTCAACATCTTCACCACCTTCGGACGTAAATTCAGCAATTCATTTCTAAATATTGCAAAATTAGGACAGTCTAATATATCTACTGCTAAATCAATTTCACGTAACATACGTTCTTTGAGATGTGCAGGTGCAGATGTAAAACGAAGACTTTGCACTAATATAGTATAACATTTAATCAATATGTTATTATTTTCACGATATAGTCTCATCAAAAATAATGCCAGATTAGATACATCTAACAAAACATAAGCTGAAATTGCAACATTTATCGAGCATAATATTGGCTTTGGCATAGAATTGAATGTTAATACATTTTTTTCAATTGTGTCCCACTTTGTACCGTGTCTAATGTATTCAGCTGTTTTACCAACGCCGTCGATGCTCATGGTAAATTCTACTTTAGGGAATTTCATTAAACGATCTACAAACAGTTTATTATATACACTTGTATTTGTAAATAATTCTAATTCAACTTGCTCGTTAAATTTGTGTTCAATTAAAAAATCAAGATAATCATAATAACCTTTGATTAGAAATGGTTCCCCGCCAGTAAAACATACTTTACGCAATTCACTTAGTAATTCGATATTCTTTAAACCTTGAATATTATCATCAGTAATTTTTAACACGCTGTCGTCAGTGTCTTCGAAAAAGATATTATCGGGATTATGAATACCATTACTGGCTAAATTGTATTTTTGTTTTTCTTTTGCAATTTCAGAACTCGATGTTTCGTCACACATTCTGCATTTCATATTGCACAAATTACTAAATCTCAATTCTATTCGTTTAGGCTTTGTGGGAGTATCAACAGTTATATCGTCAAACCATGGTTGATCTTCTAGATAGGGCTCTTCACCTATGTTCCAGTAACGCCAAGAAGCACCCCTGGTACTTTTGAGACCTAATCCTTCTTTCGTTTCGCAATTTTCGCATTCTTTTGGGCGTATGCCATTAATCATTTTTTGTTTAATGTCTACTAACCACTCGCTGTTTATATACTCTTCCATGGTCATGTTCATGAGACCGTTTCTTATGATATGGCACGGACTTGGAGAGTTGATATGAAAATACATTGCAGTCCATGGATTTGGACATATAACAGTTTGAGAGAATTTGGTTTTTGACATAGTCTATTATTTAGTACACTGGCATTACTTATTTGGCGTACCCACTAGGACTCGAACCTAGACTGACGGTTTTGGAGACCGCGATGCTGCCATTACACTATGGATACGAATTGAATTTGTAAGTAGTGCTACCACGTTATCAGCACCATTCACCCGATTATACTAGTCCGGACGGGAGTCGGTACGTCACTTGGGATTCATCCAGCTGATACGCCATAATGTATACCGATTACCAACGAAGGCGATCAGTCGGGCATCGAACCCGCAACCTTTTACTAGACAGTACCTTCGAAGAATACTGAACAGCGTGACTTCACTTGCTGACACTTACAAAACTTGGCGATGCGTGGGAGAGTCGAACTCCCGTCTTCGGATAGACAATCCGAGATAATAACCGTTATATGAACGCACCTAAATTTGGTGGAGATTACTGGGATCGAACCAGTCGTGCCCTAAGGCGGCGGATTTACAGTCCACTGCATCACCATTGATGCTTCATCTCCATTAAACATACTGTCTGCGACATTTTAGTCCAGGCCAGATCAATATGTGTATTAAAATAATAAATATATTAAACTAATAATTTATATGAATGAGATATTCACCGAACTTAACGAAATATTTAAAAGGAGCCCTGCTCGTTTTTTAAAAACATATTTTCGTGCTAACATATCTCCAATATCAAATTCTACAATTAAAGTAGAGATATCATCTACTTTAGATTTTTTTGGAGATCGAGTGGTAAATCCATTCCCTAACTATCAAGAAGACTATCAAAAATTAATAGAAAAATGGCACGCCACTGGCATTGCAATAGGTTCTATAGAGTACTACTTAACTGATAAAAAACTTAATTATTCTAAAGAAATTTTTGTCGTCGACGATGAAATTAATGCGAGGTTCATAATCAATGTATAATTTTATTAAACAAGATACATTTAAAAAATGTCAACGATCCTTTGATGTTCACAATCAGCTTGACGGTGAATTTATGAATTTAATAAAAAACACACACGATGACTTTATTTCTCACGAAAAGTTAGATATAAACAGTTTTGTTATTACCGACGAATCAGAGATAAAATTAATTCATTCAAGTGCTAATCACGAATATGAATTACCTAAGTTTGCATGGAAAACTAATACTCAGGTAATAGCACCTATATTAATCTTGTGTACGCCAAAAAGAAATAACGATATGCACTCAATGATGCAAATTGGCAGGTTACAAACTAAACTAGGCATGCTAGCAATTGAACAAGGATATTTAACTGGCTTCTGCTGTAGTTTCAAGATTCATGCAATGTCAGCTTGGGATACTTTAAAAAAGTATATTCAAATTGACGAAGCTTCGGGTCAACTGATTGCTCCAATAACATTATCTATAGGAAAGCCATTTGATGCCACAAAACCATATAACTGGTCTCACATGCATTATAAGTTTCACGGGCACCATTATAGAACCGATTATACTAATATTACAGTAACATATCCCGAAGAATAATTTAAACACACTCTTTGGAATGTGTGTATTAAAGCATACTAAGGCCAATGTAGTGGACCATCCTTAATTTAGTAATATGCTTTAATACGATCTAATTTTTAGTCCCACACAAGGGATTCCATCCTAGTCGCCGCCCGTTTACATCAATGTTTATAGTGCGATGTCAGGACCTCGTTTCCTGGGCATTTCTGCTCTTATTACACACTCTGCGATCAACGATGCTTGCTGACAAACATCTCCCGCTTTTTCAAAGCTAAGTGCATGACTTCAGCACGTTTAAATTTGTTAAGAATCAACTGTTTAGTTTCTTCTCGAGTTAACGTATGCTGTCGAATCCACTCAGCTTCTTTTTGTTTCTTAATATCTACGTCTGTCATAATTCCTTTTCGCAAACAAAAAACCCTAGGGTTTTTAAGCCTAGGGTCCTTGGAAGTTAAAATGTAATCTTATTACACTTTGGTCTCCAGGACCCCGATACGCTCTTGTGAATCATCATAGCTAATAAACCAAATAGACGGCACTAAGCCCATCTGCTTGGATGTATTAAAATGTTTATGATTCACAATCGTTTGCATATCTTTTCCTAAAATTTCTTTCTTAACGCTTTCTTTAGCGTATGTGTATATTATACATTTATTTATCTTTTATGTCAATTACTTTTGAGTAAACATAAAAACTAATTTTGGTGCCCCCACGATGATTCGAACACCGGACCTACTGATTACAAATCAGTTGCTCTACCAGCTGAGCTATAAGGGCTTTTGTTTAACTTGTGTCTATTGTACTGTATTTACAATTTTGTGTCAATATATTTTTCTTTTATATGTCCAATCCCGGCACATGTTTCTTTAAAAGTTCTGCAATATCAGACAATGTATGTTTCCAGTTTAGATTTCTAGACTGATCCATTAGATTCATTACTTGCACAAAAGTTTCCAAATTTGATTCCGTGTTTGGTGTAGATGTTGTTGGGTTGTCACGAAAATGCTTTATTTGTTGTTGAACGAAATTTTCATATCCTCGGATAGATTCACATTCTTCGGATTCTAAAAATTTAGTAAGCACTGAAATTACTTCTTCTTTAGCAGAATTAGGTAAATTCGACACATTCATCCATCCCGGTCTAGTTACAAATCTCAATGACATCGAAGCACCTATCTGTTTTGCTAACTTTGCAACGCGAATTACACCATAAACATTGGCCAAGTGACAAACTATGCTTATGTATTTAATTTTTATGTTGGCTTCTTGAATTCGAGTTATGTTATCATATAACTTGTCAAAATTTCCAGGATTTCGAACCACATTATAGCGGTCACCAGTGTCGTCGACGCTGACCCTCAATTCAACTTCTTTAAAAAATTTCCATTTGTTAATTATGTTTGAATTGACAACTGTCAAGTTTGTGTCGTAACACAGCATAATATTTTTAGCAAAATCGTTTTCAATTAGATAAGTTAAGTGTTCTTCCATTGCTGGTACCAGCAAGGGCTCTCCGCCTGTAAAGTAAATATGCTGTAACTGGGGCGCAATTTTTTTAAACTGATTTTTCCACGATTCAGTTTCCCACCAGTTTTCTTCATTTTGCAATTTCAATTTGCCTAACTGATTCTTTTCAAGAGAATAAAATTTAGTTTTATCTTTCCAGTACTGAGTATTTCCAGTGACTGGATCTATTCCACCCAATTGAAATTTAACTGATCGTCCGCTGGCTTCAGTTTTTGAAAATTTTCTAGACAGCAGATCCCAGTCTTCATACCACAGACTACTATTTCCTGGATCACACATAATGCACTTGAGGTTACACAGATTACCAAATCTTATATCTAAATTAATTAACTTAGTAGTGTCGACATCAACGGAGCCATCATCGTTTGTTACATCAAATGCTTCACCGGCTTTGACATAGTCAAGTTTATTTTGAGATAATCTGATAAACTTTTTACGACGACTCGTATCATTGCTGTAATTTTCCCAATTATAGCAATTACTACATCGTTGAGGTTTAATGTTATTACTTAAATCTAACCTGTGTTGTTTGTGTATTTCGCTGTTCATTGCCGTGATGATTGAATGTGTTTTTACATTCATTGGAGTTCCGTTGGCCTCTCTGGTTAGGCCGCCGTCAGAAGACAAACAGCAAACTCTTAAATCGCCTTGCATATCAATCTGAATCTGATTATATACTTCTGGACAAAAACTTTCGTTGCTAAAATTATTTCCTTTTATAGTCATGTTGATATTTAGCGATTAAAATTAAGAATCTGCATGATACAAGTTTTGTTTGGTCCGGCCTACAGGAATCGAACCCATATTCACGGTGTAGAAGACCGCTGTATTATCCATTATACTAAGGCCGGTTGTTTATGGTGCGAGTACCCGGGGTCGAACCGGGATGCCATTACAGCGAGAGATTTTAAGTCTCTTGAGTCTACCAATTTCTCCATACTCGCAAATTCTGGTGGGACTCCTGTGATTCGAACACAGCACCAATGGATTATGAGTCCACTGCTCTAACCTAATGAGCTAGAGTCCCTAAATAATTATATACTACTTTTATTTATGTAGCAATTATAACAGGTTTATATATTTGTGTCAATGCTTTCATAAATTTCTTTTACTTTCCTTGCTACAACTTTTGCCAAGCCAGGATTGACATGAACAGCATGTGGCACGAGTTCATGACGAACATAATTACGCATGAATTTTGTATCCTTGTTGCTTTCATCATTGACCCAAGGTACTTGATTACGATTAGCCCAGTCAATTAGTTCCTCTTTAGGTGTAAGTAAAAAAGGTCTAACAACTTTATTTCTACGATAAGGAATTATTTTAGCAGTTCCATGCATCATACTCCAAAGATAAGTTTCTACACAATCATCTAAATGATGTGCTGTAATAACACCTTGGCCTAGTGTATCTAACCAACTATAGCGTTGATTGCGATAAAACTCTTCTAGGCTTTCTATCTTAACTTTAGGGCTACTAATACGTCCCAATGCCAAGGGCCATTTACGATGCACACAATATTGCGATACTAATTCAAATCCTAGTTGACTTGCCGGTGTGCCGTGATGAAAGAACGCACATTTAATTTCTCTACTACGGCTAATAAAGTCTGCCACAGCCATGCTGTCAACACCGCCGCTGACAGCAATAACTGGTTGCTGGGGCAGTTCACCTAATAAGTTAATCATGCCGCAAGACTTTTGATCATTGTGTAGTGATTCCACGCCGACTGCACACTTTCATTATCTGACACAGGACTAGGTACAATGTCATACCAAGTGTCTTGCAAACTATGAGCATTACTATACATGCCCTTGACAACTGCTCTAGGCTGATGTAGCTTGCCGCTTTCAAACAAACGTTGAGCAACGGCACAGGCATCGGCCAAGCTGTAGGCGCTCATATCATAGGCAGCTCTTCTACCACTACCTTGATGTTCATAGTAGTATTGTTCGATGACATTCATTAATGTTTCTATAGTAGGGCAGTTTGTATTGCTGACAACGAACAATACATCTTCTTCATTGACTTCTCCGGCAAGTATACTTTTAACACACTTGCCCAGACTTGTTCCGATTTTCATTCTTCAACTCTAAAATGTTGTTTCATCTGTTGAGCAGTCAAACAGTCACGGTCATCCAATCCCGTTGCCGCACTAAACTGTCTATTAGCAATAGCAACACATTCCTTGACAATCAACTGGGCGAACTTTTCAAGTATTGGATTTCCTTGTTGATCTGTACCGGACATCCAAAGAGAGGATACACTAGCCTGTTCAGCAAGTTGTTTTAATCGTTGGTTCATTCTTCTACTCCAAAATGTTTTAACACATCTGCCGAGACAACTCCATAATGAGATTCATTCTCCATAAATTGCTCATTTTGTATTCTTACCATTTCTGCACATTCCCGCACAATCAACTCGGCGAATTTTTCAAGTATTGGATTTCCTTGTTGATCTGTACCGGACATCCAAAGAGAGGATACACTAGCCTGTTCAGCCAACTCTTTAATTCGTTCGTTCATCGTCGATACTCCTTGCCTGTTTGTGGCAGTTGATTTTCTTTAATGCTAAACTCGTAGCCACCCAAGCTACCAGCATACGTGCCCATATTGTAAGTCAATTTAATACGAACTGTATTAACTGCCACATCCATGAATGCATGTTCTTTAAAAGCTAATACATGACATTGTACTTTCTTTCCGTTGTCAATGCAAGTCAATGTTAGTTCTTTATCAATCATTTTCTTCCTCTTCTTCGGCTTCTTGTTCAGCCAGTTGTTCGCTGATACCAAAGGTGTCGTCAAGTTCTTCTGGTACTTGTTCTTTAACTTGGGCACTAGTCAAACTGGATAGGTCGTAGTTTTCTTCGCTGCCATCAAAATATTGGCCACAAAAGTTTTCGCCGGATTCATAGTACATTGCTTCTACATCGAATTCAAGTTCCACTAACTTGTCATAAAAATTAATGGGAGGACTCCATGCTGTATCGAAACTCAAAGTAACAGCATAACCAGCATTGACTTTTTTAATTTCGTAGTCATCGCCGCCATTGCTGATATCCCACTTACAACCCCATTCACCTATGGCAAAATCATACCAACTTGCATAGCCATATGTCTTGACATTGCCTTCGCGCTGGGCAGTTAGTCTTGCGTGTTCTAACTTATCACCATATGATCCTTCTGTGGTGTCTGCCAATGCCTGTGGCACAGGAACAAATTCATTAAATAAAGCATCTTTTTGAGCAGACTTGACTGCACGACTGATCATTGTGCGATCACTGTGCGTAAGTGTAACAACATTAGAACACCAATTAGGCATACGCAATCTCCTTGACATAGTAACCGCTATAGGGATAGTTTTCGTGTAGCCATTCAAGTAGGCCTGGTTCCCAGGGATAGTTGATACTGCCTTCCCGATTTGTAATAAATTTAATCATGCCATTTTATCTACGTTTTGTCCATTGCGATTCATACGACAATTCATTTCCATGCGTTTTTGTTCTGCAATAGTTGCATTTTCTTTAGCTCTGCGCTCTTCAAGCACTCGCTCTGTGTGACGAATGTCTGCTTGTTTAGCCAAATTACGATTATATATCTCAATCGATTGTTGAGAAATTCTGCTTACTTCCATTTTAGATCCTTTTGACACGGGTTAACCAAGTTTCCTTGACACCAGTGTATTTGTCAACGTCATGACGCTTTACACTTCCTTTAACACGAATCTTTTCGTTGGCAGGGAAAATATCCTTGCCATGTGCTGTGGAGAACTTAAATATATTTACTCCATCTGTAGCAGTATTGATAAAAATATTATAGTTTTTGCTATAAAATGTATCAATAATTTCTACGTCAAGTTCGTGCTTGCTGGCTTCTGTGCCAACGAACATTGAAGTGGCCATGAATGTTTGTTTCTTTTCCTGCTTGACTTCACGCTCAAGGTCCTTACGATATGTCTGCACTAAACAGGACATGCAAGCGATTTCATATTTTCCCACTGACTCCATGGCAACAATATTAGCAATGGTGGCCATAAAGCCGTTGGCAATCGGACCTGACAAAGTTTTAAACAGTAGGCCTGAAAAATGCTTGGCAAGTTTTTCACCAAACTCTTTATCTTCATCTGTAAGGGCACCGGGATTTTCGCAGAGGCTCATGGCCAAGTCTTTGTTAAACTTGGCGCCTTCTGGAAAGGGGTGAGTATTTTGATTGATATATCGGCCTTCGTTGATACGATCGGCGGCAGAGATAGCCGACCATGCAAGGCTAATGGGAAAAGATACTTTTTTACTAGTTGAGTATGCCATACAACCCCCGTTTTGTTACAATACAAGTATTATAGCATAACAGGGAGTTTATGTCAATTAAATTGTTTCTTTAGCCGCAAAACTCTCTGTTATATTATTATTATAATTGTACAGCTTTCTTGTCGAAATTCCGTTTTGAATAGTATCATCACTGATAAAACTTGCATATGCCTCAAAATCTGGGTATATTATAGTATATGTTCTGACCAATCCATTTGCACTATCTTGAAAAGATGACGTACGATTATGATTAGTTGACATGTATGCGAAGTGTGTCTCTGCTTGTGCGGTGCTATTGAACCACGGTGTGTTTGTGCTCTGACGTGTATAAGATTTAGTTACTTTAACCATATCTACTTCTCCTTAGTTATTTGTTAATTATTTATCTTTTTCTATTAAATAGACAATTTTGTTGGCGAAGCAGGTATATAAATAATATGATGAATAAACTGTTTATACAAGAAACTACATACGATTTCCTTAAGACTTTTGAAGATATATTGTTGCAAGACAATGTATTTTTAGATACTTCATTTTACACTAATGGTATAGAAAAAGAAGATGCCAATCATTGGTATTTTATAGCCAAGATTAACGATGAATTCGCAGGGTGTAGTGCCTTAGTTAAATATTTCAACATCAATGATCAAACATGGAAAATCTATCATAGATTATCATATACGGTTCCTAAATTTAGGAAAATGGGTGTTTGGAATGCGTTGATGGAATTCAAAGTCAAATTGTGTCACGAAAACAAACTAAACAATAGTGATAAAACATCACATCATGTTTCATGTGATCTAAGTGATTGGAGATATAGAAAAACCGGTTGGCGCCTACACGGTGCCAAAGAACTTCAATTAAAAGATAAAAGAATTTTTCAAGCTACTTGGTTTTTAGATTGGATCGAACTTAAAAAATTATATAACCTGGAATAGGTTATCTAGTCATGCAACTTTGATAGTGCTGGCGAGCATCCTCTATGCACATAGCACGGGTATCTCGGTATTGCATGTTCCAACAATTACGTTCTCGGTCTGCGTATTGTTGGCATTGATAACTGCGATTTGGCACAATGACTTGTCGCTCCACATACACGGTTTGGCCACGCTGAGTTGGTTGTTGGCCACCAATTATTGTTCCTACACCAGCGCCAAGAATGGCACCGCCAGTGCCACCAAGCTGACGACCAATTACTCCGCCGACGACTGCACCAGTTAATTCATTACTTTGCTGATGTGTGGCACAACCCGAAAGGGCAATTAGTACTAAAGTACCATATACTATTTTACGCATAATCAACTTCCTTTACATGTTTACAAGATTTTCTAAATTGAAATCCACTGCAAGTGCAATGACTTTTACCAGAATTAACTGTTACTGTATAAGTATCGCCTTTACTGCCTTTGACAGTAAAAGTTTTAACCGTAGATTCTTTTTGTTCTATTGTTTGATTATTTATTGAAACAATAGTTGACCTATTTAATACTCTAAATGGGAATTCTGGATTGCCAGTGCTCAACGCAATCTGTCCTGGATTTAGCCATTTGACCTGTACCTCATCACCTTCATATTCGAAGAATTCGGGTTGGTCAAACATCCAAATGCCAGGACGATTAAACTGCGGATTTTGTACTTTAACTTTCATATGTAAAGTATAACACCAAAATCAATTCATGTCAATTAAAGTTTAGCACCCAGTTTGGTCAACTGCTCGCGTAGAATTTCTTCCACAAATTCGTTGAATGTCAAATCACGCTCATGTGCCATTTTCATCAAAGTAAAGACCAAGTCGTCTTCCAAGTCCAAAGGAATAACAACACGAGTATCATAGTCCTCACCTGCAACAATGGCCAAGGCCTTTTGAATCCAATCATCATCTGTTTCCAAATCAACATAGTTGACATCGTCCCATGCTTGGTTCAATGCCACGTTTCGGTCAGTGCTTTCAGTGTCACGTTCTGATTTGAAATCAGGATTGACTAAACGATAAGCACGTTGAGCCCTATAATCATGACTTTGAACTTCGTAGACAACTTGTGTCTTTGTATCAAAGATGACTGTGAAGCTATTCCCGTCTTGTTCACCGCTCCAACTGTCTAGACTGTAAGAGTCTGCTCCATAGCAATCCCAGCAAAAGTTGCTGCCTTCAGTAACACGATACTCGACCACTTCCATCCATTCTTTTAGCGTAATCATATTTGTCCTTAAATGTTAATAAACTTAGTTTTGTCCCAACCACTGTCTGGCTCGTGTCCTTCATATCCTCTAGGATTGCAAAAAACACGAGTCTCACCTATAACATAATCAAAACAATAATGAGTATGTCCATGTGTCCATATTACAATCTGCGGATGATCTAATATAAACTCTTCTAATCTGCTATGATAAGCACCATTCATAATAGACTCGTCTTTATACATCTCATGAGTGCTTAAATGACTGGGACTATGATGCCCAACTACCACGCACTTCTTGTCCTTATGTTCTGTGACAATCTGTTTAATATAACCCAAAGTCTGTGTATGGCGAACAACAGTGTCTTCGGGTTTTAAATTAGTAAAGCCTGCTTTATCTTTTTTAATAACTCTAAAGTCGTTCATCATATCACGCACAGCATGAAGTGTCAACGGATCGTGCTTGTTCATATCTGTCCAAAGAGTGCCGCCGACAAATACCACATCATCGATGACTTTCATATCTCGTTCTAGAAAATATACATTGTTGAACTTAGCACATTCTTCACGTAGATGATCCAAGCTGGCATCCCATCTTCCGTGATAGAATTCATGATTACCTGCCACATAAACTACATGCGGGAATTGAAAACTGCAACGTTTTAGGAAATCACGGAATCGCTTGGCCACGGCTTGTCTACGACCCAAGTTATCCAAATTGACATTACTGTACATACCATAACTAGACTCGGGATGGTCGTGCAGGTCCTCGGCTGTCATAATGTCGCCGCTGAGGATGAGAACATCACAGTTCTCATCATTGGGAATATTAACGTCACTGAACTCTAAGTGTAGATCAGAGACAACTTTGATTTTCATTTTGAAAGTTTATTTATTAGACGCTCATGCATCCATTCTTCTTCACCGGAAAACTTTGGTGACTTTTCAATTAGGTCCTCAAGAAGAAACTTAATTTCCATTAAGTCCTTCTTAATTTCAAATTGTGTGAAGCCGTCATTTCCAGGATAACAGCATTCACGACTCATCATCTGGAGGTCACCTTTAATTTTGCTAACACTCCAAGACACGTTAAATCCCATTATGCAAAGCTGTATGGCTTGCGAACTTTAACTCGCTTGGATTTACCCAAGTTAGTTTTAATCTCCGCACTACGGTCCTGTAGCCACGATTCCTTTTCTGCCTCGGCCTTTGCTGATTGGAAGTCTTCAAACACTTTGCGGAATTTGCCACAAGTTACTGTCCAAGTCATATTTGACATTTTACTATCCTATTAAATTAAAAACACAGCCTAATTATAACACTAATTCAAGTGGGCTGTCAACACTTAAATTATTTAAAATCAAACATTTTCATTTGAGTTTCATCAGCAACCACTGCTTTGCCTTTGAACCTAGCTTCACAACGTTGCTTGACTTCTTCAAAGTTACTGCCTTGTGCAATAAATTCTCGGGTATCTTTTTCGTACAAATAAAACATATTATCATGTTTTTCAATGTCGACGCGAATAAAATTATTTTTAATTTGATCAGCCATTCCTTTGATCTCTTCTTCTAAAATGATATTCTTAGCAGTAAGATACTTTTGCCATATTTTTATAACCAGCCAAAATACAACTACCCAAAAGATTGTATCAGTGAAGAAGTCCATCATGGTCGTTTGTAAATTACTTGGTCGGCCAAACCGCTTGCCACTGCTTCTTCTGCTGATAGGAAAGTATCAAACTTCATTGTAGCAAACAGTTCGTCATATGTCTTGCCAGCGGTATTGTGACGCACATACAATTCTGTCAATCTTTTGTTGATTCGCACACTTTCCTCAAAGCTACGTTTTTGATCTTCAAACTGTAGATCCTGTACGTGAATAGATCCACTGGTGCCACGTGTGCCCGAACTAACACGATGGATCATTGTACGACTTTCTGGTAGCACAAAACGCTTACATGGTGCACCTGCCTGCGCTAGAAATGAACCCATGCTTGCTGCCTGTCCCATGACATAAGTAGATACATCTGGTTTAATAAACTGCATAGTATCGTAGATAGCCAAGCCAGCCGTTACACTGCCGCCGGGACTGTTGATAAACATTGTAATGTCTTTACCAGCATCTTCGCTTTCAAGGAACAATAGCTGACCCACGATAAGGTTAGCCATTTGATCTTCTACTTCGCCTTCCAACATGATGATTCGGTCTCGCATTAAGCGACTATACAAATCCATGGCACGTTCTGTATTACCCGTGCGCTCTAGAACCATTGGAACTAAACTCATAAACTTCCTTTTTGTTTTAAAAATTAATTATACACTAAAATCTTTTATATGTCAAATCATTGATAAACTTCATTTATGAAATACTAAATTCTTTTTCTAAATCTTCGTCACTATAAAAGAATCCCTGTCCTTGATCATATTTATTCTGTGACAATTCTTTGAATGCTTCTCCGTTGTAATAACGTTCTATGACCATGCGCCAAGATTCTTCTGGGCGATCAATTAGTTCGAAACCATCGACTCGACCATAACCATCATAGGTGCCGCTGATACGATCGCCATTTTTAAACAGTACAATAACATCGCTGGCAAAACTCCAAGGAGTTCCTTGTACTGCAACTTCTGCCATCACTGGTTTTTCAGATTTGGCACACTTCCAACTAAAAAATCCCATTATCAAATCTCCGGAAATTTATATACTTGCCATTCAGGTTCTTCGCCAAAATGAGCTTCGGTCAACGCACGAGCCGCATCAGTGTAGCCATGATTGATTAATACTTGGATACAATCCTCGACAGTTAACTTGCCAAACTTTTCAATGGACTTGTGAGCGTAGTCATCCATTTCATCCCAACAGCCAGTGGCAGTGAGTCCGGACTGATACATCAAGTCTTCGATTCTATTATTCATTTGAATTCGTAGGAGTCAAGAATTATAGCACCGCCAATGATCAACCATAACAATGCTAGGCCATAATTTCCTTGGACAGCGAAATTGATTCCGCTTAACACATTAACGCCGCCAATACTGTAACCAATAGCTTTGCGATTATTACCAAACCAAACAATGAATTTATCTAACATTTTTATCTCCTAAAAGTATTACTCTTTACCACGCCAATGTTTTTCACTGACGCATACTGTTAAAATTTTGTGACGATCAACACCTTCAATTGGGCTAGGGTATCGCCAAATACCAGTCTTGTCTTTAACACAACTATGCTCCACAGTACCTTTCATTTGAACTGCTACCTTATCCACACTTTCACCTGTGGGCAATGAAAGGAAGATAATTAAAAACCAAGTAGACATTAAACAACCTCCAACATACTTGCAGGCACTCTCCAAAGTCCACGAGCAGATGAATCACGAACCGTGACATACTTGATGGCAATCTTTTCCACAGTACCAACATAAGTCATACCATTGCGGTTGCTGGTGAACTTGACTGTACTGCCAAGGGTCACACTTCTTTTGACCTGCTTGACCAGTTGGGCACGATTAAACTTGAGCGCATCACCGATGCTGATCAGTTCCTCGTTGCTGAACTTGCCAAACATAATTGCTTTATTAATTTCTTGAATTGTCAACATTATAAGTCCTTTAGATTTTAGTTAAAAGCCAAAACTTGATTGCAATAAAAACAATCACTCCGATAAACATTAGTATTGTGTCCATGATCAATCAACTTGGACATCTGCAATTTCGCCATTTCGAAAAATGTAATAGCAGTTGACCAAACCATAGTTAACCCAAATGCAATCATTGCCTGCTTGCATATTATAATTCTTTATGCCACGCTTTTCTAAATCAATTTGCACTTGCATGACTTCAATGGGATTCAATAATTCTTTTATCATGCCAAGTTTACCTGAACATCAATGTCAACGCCTTGGAATGTACTACGAGTTCCAAAGCCTGTTGGCATGTCTTTTCTGCCTGTGCTCTTGTGCAAATCACGGTCGCATTGTAGATGCTGTAATGCTGAAATAACTGCAACACGATATGAGCTAGTAGCAAAGTTTTCAATGTCAGAGACCTTGCAATACATGCCAAAGCCGTTGACAATAAAACGGATCTTTTGGCTGTTATTCATTCCACTGACGATTTGTTGTTTACGCATTTTCAAGTCCTTTTGTTGCTGTATGTATATATTATACTACCGAAACCAATTTGTGTCAATTAATCTATATACTGCAAATCTGACAGGATTTCAGCGCAGGCCGACAACTCATATTGTTCCATGAGGTTGCTGGTTGGGCTAGAGCTTTGTGCAGGGTACTTGCTACGATGCAAAACACGATCCATCAATGTGGATTTGATGTTGTCTATGTCTGCGTGGCCTGCTTCCAATGAACCAACAATTTGATTCAGAACTTTAAGAGTTGCGGCACTGCGGAAAGCATCCAAGCCCCAAGTAAGAGCGTGAGCAGGATCTTTGTCCAGGGCCAGCTTGAACTTGGCAAGCGTGGCGTTCTGTGATTCAACTTGACGTTGGAAGCGAACTAGTAATTTATTAGACATAGTGTCTCCTATTAAACTGTTTGGGTTTGTTTAGCAAAGTAACGATAGGGCAAGCCCAAGGTCCAAGCAAGGTAGCTGTCGTCACCGTTGGTCTCTTCAGCTTCGTGTATCCAACGCAGGGCCATCTCATAATCTTTGGCACCAATGCTGATCAATTCAGCAACACGGCGCTCAAACTTTTCAATGGCAAGGGCTTCTTCGATGCCTTGATGGATATCGTTGGCTTTCATCACTTCCGACAACTCAACGAACTCTTGCTCGAATTGAGCAAGTGTCCAGGTAGAAGTATCAACGTGGCGTGGACGGAAACCATGAGCATCCTTGTACATATCCCAGAATGTGCTCTGGGCTTGTTCCAACTCTGTCATTTCTTCCCAAGTAGTAAATGTTGTCATTTTCAAGTCCTTTTTGTTGCTGTATGTGTATATTATAACGCCAAAATCAATTTGTGTCAATTAAACCTTTTCAACGATGTAAGGCTTGTTCCACTTGCCAATGTTGATGTCAATGTAATGACTGCAATGAAAGTAGTCAGTTTGAGCATCTGTGTGGTCGAAGAACTCTGGACCTTTCATAGCTGAAATCATTTCAGTTAAAAACTGTTTGGCCTTGCCCGAATAGTGTTCGTGAGCCCAATAAGTATTTACATCCAGGCTTTGGTTTTTGCGAATGTGGGCAATAGTGTCTGGAGACATTTTATTTGCTACAACCTTGTCTGCATCAGTTTTGATGTAGTTTTCGATAAAGTCAATCTTGCCTGACTTGACGTTTAGAACAAGTGTAGAGTGATGACGAACTGCAATAGACGCTTTAATACCATGCTTCTTGCAGATAGCTTTGATTGTGGGTGATAACTTTGACTTCAATTCTTGGGAAACGTATGCCATCTTCGACTCCTGTTTTGTTGCTGTATGTGTATATTATACTACCAAAATCAATTTGTGTCAATTAAATGGATTTACCATTCTTTCTTGTTGCCGTTGGCTTCGTTGTCTCGATAGCCTGCGGTGTATGCTACGATTTCATGCACTGACATATCTGTCAATTCAATCTTTGAGCTACTGAAAGACTCGCCAGTGAAATAGTGTGGGTTATATTCACGACCGTAATAACTGTCTGCCTGGCCACGATCATATGCACCACCATGACGTTCGTTGTAATAAACTGACTGTGATTGTTCTAGTAACATGTCTTCTCCTGTTTATTTCTGTCTATGTGTAATTATACTACAAAAATGAATTTGTGTCAATAAATAATAGTACATGACCACACAAATATATAATCAAAGAATAGTTGTTTATGACCATGATAATATGGGCATACTATGTGTTTCCCCCAGTGACGAGATTGCATCGATTATCTGTATGGGATTATTAAATTCTCGCTGGCTATCAATTTCTAGACATAATGAATTTTTTAATACCTACAAAGATATTAATTTTGATGATTTATCATCAAACTATCAAATAAGTTTGTCAGAAAAAGGCGTTAGTATATTTCTTATGGAAGATAGATTATCGAATGAAGAATGGAAAGAAAAAAGAAAATTAACTCTTGAAAAAAGAAAATTGATAACATCATGGGAATGGCTGTGCAGAACTTCAGTTTCCAGAGTCAATACTTACTATGGATGGCCAACACTACTACCTTTTCTAGTTAAAGAATTATCTAAATGTAACATAAAAGAAGAAATATATACTCAATCAATTATCGAATGGTCTAATATACAAGAAGTTACACCGGCAGCGGCTGTTAGAGAATTAGAAATGCAGGTCGACGGCATCGGTTTAGCTTATATGAAAAACTTTGCGTTCTACGATAAGTTTGCTAGACAAATTACCATGTCTAGTAGTCTAACAGAATTACATGCTAATTTTAAAGTAGCACTTGAAAATAGAAGAAGAGGATTAAATTGACAAACGGATTATATATAGCAAATGTTCGGGGATTAAAAAATTTAGATAGACCGGACGTATCTAAGTGGTTAAACGTATTTGACATGATTGGATCTGGAACTAGCTTAGTTGATAGGCTTGACTATGTTAAGATGCCATATAGATTTGAGATATATGAACCATTTAAAATGCCACATCAATTGGAGAATTTCTCATATTCTTATTCAGATTGTTGCCTAGAACGTGCAGAAGAATTGTTGAATTTGGCAAAGAAAACAGACAAAAAATTAGTCTTATTATATTCTGGTGGAATAGACAGTACAACCGTCTTGACTGCATTTATGAGAGTAATGAATCCGGAAGAATTAAAAAATAAACTTACTGTAGCATTGACTATGGATAGTATAAATGAAAATGCCGATTTTTATTACAATCATATAAGACATAAGTGTAGTATAATTTCCAGCGAGTATTTAACTTCTTTATTTAATAAAGAAACAATAATAGTAGGCGGCGAACATAACGATCAATTGTTTGGTAGTGATATACTTTTAAAAATGTATTATTACATGACCAGTGATAAATTACACCAGCCCTATAGCAGAGACTTTGTAGTAGGATGGATGTCTAGGCATATGGATATTGCTAATGCAAATTTTTGGTATGATCTTTTAGATGATCATATTAAAAAGGTTGCGCCCTGCGAAGTAACAACCAATTATCATTTTTTCTGGTGGTATAATTTTTGTTTTAAATGGCAAAATGTATATTTCAGAATGTTAACTATACTAGGTAATGAGCAACAAAAAATCATTGATCATGATTTTTTGAAAACGAACTATTATCATTTTTTCAACTCTACATCTTTTCAAAAATGGAGCATGTTAAATCATGACAAGAAGATTGGTAATTCTTGGAGAGACTACAAGTTAGAATCTAAAAAATTTATATATGATTATAACAAAGATAAAAATTATCTAGATAATAAAATAAAAATTGGTAGTCTTATGAATTTGTTTATACAGAAAAAACCATATTCCGCCATAACCAGCGACTTAAAGTTTATTGGCAAAGAAGATTTAGAACTATACTACGATAATAATAATAGTTTTAACTAATCATTTTTCTAGATAAGTGCGGTTCAGCATTGTGTGATTGTGGTCAGTTGGTCCCCAATCTCCATCAGGATGAAACGCAATCACGGTCATGGTACTGTCAGTAGTTCTGAATCGATGACGTTCCTGTTCATGTAAGCAGAAACTAGCACCAGTGGTAAGCTGATCTTCTCTTTCACTATTGTGTTCTCCGTGTGAGCTATAACCATTTCCTTGAATGACACAACCCAAACGAATACTTGGATGTCTGTGAAAAGTCTGATTGATACCAGGTGGAAAATATAAAAAATTCAAACTACTGTCCCCGAGACGTGCAGGATATACCAACAAACTATCACTGCACCCGTCGATATAACTTAGTCTTCCTTGTTGTTCTACCCAACCAATTGTATTAAGAACCATGTAACCTAATCTGATTATCAAAAAAAGTTTAGTAGTTGCTTTTATTGTTGCGGACTCTTTAACGCTGAGACCAAAATATTGTCCTTGTTCAAGTTGAATTTGTTTACCGTCGATGTTTAAAATATTATTGCCAAAACTATAACCGTAAACAGAACAATGCTTTGCATAAGTAGGTAATATCATTTCCTCATTTTCTAACATGTATCCTTCTGTCGGGTACATAGAATTTAGTTGATTTAGTCGATTGTCAATTTGCATATATTAAGGTTAACTCCAATTTAAATGTATTTAGTTAACGGCAGACATTTTCATGATGACAGCCAAACCCAATTTGTGTCAATATTCTTTCTTGTCGCCTTCAGCTTCGTTGTAGGAGTATCCGGCACCATAGTCTAGTTGTTCCTGCAGACTCATTTCGTTGCGTTCGATGCGTGGACCACTATTGCCACCAACTCCACCTTTATGTGGGTTGCGGATGCGACCGTAATAGCTGTCTGACATACCGCGATCAAATGGATCGCCATGTTTGAATGTGTATGAGCGGCTGTTGTACTCTACCTTATATTCTTGAATTACATTAATCATATCTGCTCCTTAGACGTTAGACATTTTCATGATGACGGCCAACTCATCGTTCTCTACATAGAAGTCTGTGGTCGGATCGTAGTAAGCACCTTCTTTTGGATCGTAGTACAGAACGCGACCATCGTAGTTGAAAGGACCTTCCAAGCCTGCACGGGCACCATACTTTTCACGCATATTGTCCACAGAATTCATAACACGATATCCCATTGTCAACTCCTTGTCAATTCCATTTAGATTTTATAGTAGCAGTAACCCAACCACCTGATGTAGTTGATCGAGCATACTTGTTATCATTTTGATAATTTGCCTGGACTCGACGATCTTTACATTGCACACCATTTATAAAAGGTGTTGCAAAAGATACTTGCATATCTGGAAAAGATTTTTTATCACCTGAATATATTTCAACAAAGGAAGCTAAATCTTTTCCCAGTCTTAATTCTTTACCTTCAAATTTCAATTTGCCAATTTCGTATCTTTCATTAGTAGAAAGATTCTCAACACTGGCTACTAACCAAGATGACTTGCCATCATTATCTGGTTGTACATCTAGGCTATACACATAAACATGTTCTCCTGGTTGCCATTCAAACTTTTTTCTTACACTAACAAACGATCCTTCATACATTGCTGATTCATATAATGTATTACTATCGCCACCTGCATAATCCAATGACAGTGGATTATTGTCTACGGCCCAGCGAGAGAATATTCCACCTTTGCCTACCTTAACAATTTTTCTTTCTTCTTTTGATTTCCAGCCACCTGTGTTTGTTTGTATGCCGCCGTAAAATTTAATACCATTCACTTCAGCTAAACCTACAGGTGCAATGTATATTCCACTAATATTATCAAAGTCACCATTTACCTTAAATGGTACAGATATATTGGTTAATGGTTTATTGTCACTGCAACCTTTCCACCAGTAATCCACAAAATGTAATGGATATTTTTCTGGGGTAGTTTGTGCTTGAGCTGGAATAATTGACCCGGCAAACAAACTTAAAGCGATGAAAAGTTTTTTCATCATTGATCCTTAAGCAAAGAAAGCAGAGGCCTCTGCGGTAAACACACGATAAGCGTCCATGGTTTTTTGAGTTTGAGCCAATGGGTTATCCCTGACAAATTTGATATAGCTGAGAAAGTTCATACCCAAAAATTTGGCATCTTTTTCTAAAACTGAAATTGCTGTGGTAAGTTTCATGTCTACTCCTTGTTGCTAAGTATTAATTATAACACCAAAACCAATTTGTGTCAATTAAGCCTGGTAACTGCAATAGCCACGAATCTTGCTGGACTTATTGGTAAAACTTTCGTCGAACTTGACAGTATAGCCTTTTGCCTTTAATGTTGTCATCAACGTTGACAAATCGCAGTCTTCTTCCAAAAAGGCATTCACACCATTTTGATAACTGAAGGGAGTGATCTTATCAGCGATGCCAAGTTTGACCAAGCGAGCTTTTGGAAAGCGGGCCCAAGCATGACCTGGATCTCCGAATACTTTAATTTTGATTTCTTTCATACCATCTCCTTGTTGCGATAATGTATTATAACACCAAAACCAATTTCAGTCAATTTACCAATAAAAATTTGACTTGAATCCAAGAGCACTATAGACACATTCTCGTACCGCTGTGTCTGTGGCTTCTGTGTAAGCATCATTTCTAGACAGGGATTCCAGGCAACGACAAGTTTCGGGCCAAGTAAGTCCTGCCACTCGGGCATAGTTGACCAAGGCCGCAACGGCAAGATTGCCTTGATCTGTAAACATACTGTATTCTGTGCTGGTAATCATTTTGACTCCTTGTAATTACAATACAAACATTATAGCACTAAAATTAATTTTAGTCAATTAACTGATATTTTTGACGTAAAAAAACCCGGATAGTCCGGGTTTTTAAATGTATACTTCTATATTAATTATTAGTAAGAGCGTATCGTGTCCAATATTCGTTAAATTTTGGATTAACATTATTATAAAATGTGCATCTTTCGTCATCAGTAGACCATGTTGGTGGATTTACCGAAATATTTGCATTTGATGCAATTAATTTATCTTGATATTCCACGCCCAATTGATTGCACTCTTCTTGCTCTTGTTCCGTCAAATTTGCCGCTTGCCATTCTTTAAATGTTGCCATGTTTGTTTCTCCTAACATTATATTTATCATATTGCAACATTTTTCGATGTTCATAGTCAATTATTGGCAAATTTTCCTTGTTGGAAGAACTTCCACATACACCAAGTAGAATCATTCATTCCCATTAGAATACCTTCATATTCAAGGTATGAGCAATGTGCCCATTCTGGCACAGGTCGGCCGCGCCAATTCAATTCTTTGTTATGACGAGTGACCTGTGACTTGGCCACGGATTCGGTTTTGTAATACCGTTCTCCTCGGCCGTTTTCTTTGTTATAAACTACAAAACCCATGACAGTTACTTAACGTGGTTTGTCCATGTATTCAAACATGATCCACTTAGCACGATTAATCGCTTGACGAGCATCTTCAGCTCGCATATAATCAACTTCGCCGTACTCTGTGTTAATCATTTCTTGTGCATCGCTGAGAATGCCTGCGGCCATCATCATAGGTCCAGAAAGTTTGAAAGTAATTGAACTTTCAACTGCTTCACGCATACCCTTTTCAGTGACGCCATACATACGAACTTCACGTTTTTCTTGTTCGTTCAAAGTAATCATCTCACCCAATGTGTCGTATCTTAAACCCATTTTCGAACTCCTTTTTGTTTACTATGTATGTATTATAAAGCCAAACCCAATTTGTGTCAATTAATTGGGTTTAGAAAGCAAACGTGCGAACCCAGTCAAATCGGGTGCTTGCAGGTACCCAACGGAATTCGCTTTTCTTGCGTTCTGCTTTTTCAAAGTCGAAACAGACCATGACCCAGCCACGCTCGGTGGAAAAGGAAACAGTGTCTGCGACTCTGACAACTTCGACAACTCTGTCGTTCATTCTTGCTACAGTAACAGTCATACTATTTCCTTTCGTAAAATAGTATTATATTACCAAAATGAATTTGTGTCAATTAACTCCAATATTTTGAAGAGTCTAAACTGTCCCAGTATGCTTTATTGTTGCGGTTGACAAAGTTTTTTACAAGATACTTGGCCATGCCCATATAACCCATCTTCTTGAACCTGCGACTATCTTGTCCAAAATGATGTCGGACAATTCTAAACTTTCGTGGGCTGTACTTGCGGCTCAAGAAGTAGTCTTCGCTGGTTGAAAAGTTTTCAGGGAAGCCGCCATATTCTTGAAACCTGTCTCTGCGTGTCAGCATGAAAGCTCCAACTGCAAAAGGTGAAAAATACTTCATGGCATGGTTTATAGTATTAAAAATAATGAATCCAAGATGGGCTCTTGGATCACGATCATAACATTTGATTTTCAATCCAACTAAATCTAAATTCTTTGATTCGATAATATTAACAGCGTCTTGTATTACTGAGTCCTTGAAGAATCGAACATCAGCATCGATGAATAAGATATAAGGAGTAGTGACCATTGCGGCTCCATTGTTCTTGGCCAAAGACACAGGGCCTCCGTCGATGACTTCAACATTCAATTCGCCTTTCATTATTTCTATAACTTCTCGTGTATTGTCCGTACTACAATCTGCAATGATAATTCTAGTATTGCCAATTGATTGCTGGCGCAAATGCACTAATAAATGTGCGATGTAGTTTTCTTCATTCTTGCAGGGTACTACAATGGTAATTTTATCACTGATTTTCATTTTTTTATACACCTTCCTTCAATTTTGAATTGATTAAACTTTAACCAATAAGTCATAGTTTGTAAACTTTGTTCACAGGATACCTTATCTTGGAATGTTAGTTCTATTCGTCCCGGAACATCTTTTGGATCATTGCTGTGAATTGCTAATAGGATCAATAACCACATTGTCTTTCTCCTTGGTCCATGTAATGATTTCCCAGTGACCGCTGTGATGTTCTACTAAAGCAGTACAACTTTCGACCCAGTCACCATCATTCATATATTTAACCCCGTCAATGTCTTTGATTTCTGCGTGATGTATATGTCCGCAAATAACTCCGTCAAAGCCACGCTTCTTACAATAGCCAGCAAGATTTTGTTCGAACTTGAACATAAAGTCTATGGCTTTTTTTACTCTATGTTTGAGATATTTACTAAGACTAAAATACCCAAAACCAAAGCGATGGCGTATCCAATTGAACTTGCTATTAAGCGATAAAATGAAATCATATGCCCTGTCTCCTAAAAATGATAACCAAGGTGCCAGTCTTGTAATACCATCAAACAAATCACCATGAACAACAAGATATTTTAGTCCATCCACACCGGTGTGATTTGTTTGATTACAAATCTCAATTGATCCAAAGCTAAATCCATAGGGTATCATTGGTCTAAGAAATTCATCATGATTGCCTGCTACATATATAACTCGTGTGCCTCTTTTTGCATGTCCTAGTATTCTACGAACAACATTGGTATGACTTTGTTTCCAACGCCATTTATTTTGTTGTATTCGCCATGCATCTATTATATCACCCACTAGATATAAGGTATCGCAGGTATTATGTTTTAAAAAGTTATTTAGTTTTTCTGCTTTACAATCTCTTGTACCTAAATGTATGTCACTGATAAAAATACTGCGATATGTTTTAGTCGTCATAGTAATATTTAACCAAAATTCGATTAGAACGCTGTTAACCATAAAAAAAGAGCCCATGGGGCTCTTAGTGTCAGCCATTTATCACATTATACGCCGCTGACCAGCGATGTTATATTTAATAGAAATGCTATTACAATAAGATTACAGGCTAAAAGAATTTGTGCTAATAAATATTGGTATGAAGCAGAATATAGTATTGTTCAGGCATCATCCAGAATGTTCGCAAGACTGCTGTGATGGAATCATACAATCGCTGGGTAATAATTATAATGTCACTTTATTCTCTGAAAACGAACTTAATCAAGACTTGCTCGATAACGCCGACGTCATAGCCTTTCCCGGAGGCATTGGGGACAGTGAAAGTTATAACAACTTTTTTAAACGAAAAAAGGAAAATCTAGTAGCAGACTTTGTTGCCGCTGGTGGATACTATCTTGGAATTTGCATGGGTGCTTATTGGGCAGGTAGCAATTACTTTGATATTTTAGACGGCGTCGAACCTAAACAATATATCACTAGACCCAATGCAGATGTTCGTAGAAGTTATTCAACTGTGGCCACAGTGAATTGGAAAGGCCAACAAGAAAAAATGTTCTTTTATGATGGATGTGCCTTAGTCGGTGATACTAGTAAATTCAAAACTGTTGCCACTTATGCCAACGGAGATGCCATGGCTATCATACAAAACAGAATTGGTGTAATTGGATGCCATCCAGAGAGTCAACAGTACTGGTATGAAGAGCCTAGACAATATATTAAAGAATATTGGCATCAAGGACATCATCACAATCTCTTGTTAGAGTTTGTCAATGAATTAACCGCCCAGCATTAACTTTGCTACTAGTGCATCTTCAGGATCGATGAAATGAAAAATCATATAATCTTCAGTAAGTTGAGTTTCGTATTTGTTGCCAGGCAATCCAAAACGTTCTAACACACTGATACATTTTTTATCCCAAAGGGGAACATCGTCTCCGGCTTGCCAATCCACTCGTACTTCAGTCATGTACATGTACGTTGAACATTTCGTTGATGACACCGGTGCGCTGTCTGACATCTTTGTTACCCAATGTGATCATGGCATACAGCACACCATTCTTTTCTACTAGCATGGCCAAACAGCGGCCAGCGGCGTTGGTAAATCCTGTTTTAGTCAGTACAATACTGTCATAGGTAAAAATCTGTGGATTAGTATTCCTTAATTGAATAGTTATTGTACGTTTACTCTTTGGTGGTTGATATTTAACCGAATATATTTTGTCACTGCTATAATATCTAATGATATCTATCCTGCGTAATATAAACAAAAACTCTTTTAGTTCATCCACTGTGCTGACATTGCCTGCCAGTAAGCCTGTGGGATCTACAATTTTAGTTTCTTTAAACCCGTTGAGTCCGAGATGCCAATTGATGTCTGCAATAAACTTGTCATAACCTCCGGGGTGGGCGTGAGCCAATGTTTCTGCGGCTAAATTATCACTGCTCATTAACATGGCCCGCATCAATTCACTGCGTTGTAGATAAGAGCCACGAGCAAATCTGCCAGAAGATTTCCCCTGTACTTTGACTTTTTCATCTAAATCTACTAAACTCATTACAACTGCGTAAGCTGTGAATAGTTTTGTTATGCTGGCAATACTGCGGACGTCTGTGGTATTTCTGCTGTGCTCATATCGAACGTTGTCAAAGTCGTAGAGCCCGTAGCTGTTGGCATATACGCTGTTTGCAAATAGCAAACAAAATGTTAATATAATTCGTTTAAACAATTTCGGCTCCAAAGGTTAATTTAAATATCATCGCTTGTTCTCTGTTTGATATACTTATGTCGTAGATTGCACTGAATGGACGATTATTAGATAACTTCATTGTGTAGTGCCATCCTTTGTTTTTTAGCCAAGTGGCGGCGGCAACTGCTGGGCCATGCCCTTTAATTTTCATTGCAGTCATCCTCCGCCCCACTTTAATGTAAACATAAAACAATCTTCTTGGCTCTTAAACACGAAAAACAATGCATCACCACCGCCAATGTCATTCAACTCCCATTCGTTGCCAGTACTTGGTGCTCGAATAACTCTATGAATATCACTGCGGAATTTATCTTTACAGTTTTTTTGACACCACCTTGATAAAGCCTGGTAGCCTTCTACCCAACTGGGATATCTTGTCCATGGATCGCCACGGGAACTTTCGAATACCACAATATGTGGATATCCGTGATAGTAATCTTTAATACGGGAGGCACGTAGATTTCTATCAGGATCTTTATAGTCTTGATATTGCTCTTCAGTCCAGTTCTTTTCTTTTAAGTAAGCGGCATGACGATAGAAGTCCCACCGACTTTTTAAATTTTCGGTTACATTGTCTATGAGATTTTTTATGTCTGTGGTTTTCATTTTCCAAACTTTAGCACTAACAACATATAAAGTTCTTCGGTAATATCGAATGCATACACATACATATCCCACCTAGCATCGATGTGCTGATGCCATTCTTTGTCTTCGCATGGTTGTTGCCTGATCCAAGCGGACACATCTTTGCCACAGTGAACCGTATACCAAGGTTTATTATCTACCAAGGCTTGTCTGTGGACTCGATAGTTCGTAGCATCATCCGGAAGCCATTGTATCCACTGATTTACACGGCTTTTTCCTAGTTGTCTGCCTGAAGAAATAATAGTCATCTCACCTGGTTTGATACCGCCTGATGTAATATCTTTTAAGATTTGCTGTTGGTAAGGGTATAATTTATGATCCATATTTCAGCGCAAACATCATTGCTTGTTCGTCATTGTAAAAAGTAAAGACGACATGTTTCTTATATTGTTCTTCGTGATAAAATCCGTGGTTGTTTTCTGGAATCCACGTGAAATCGAAGTCCTTGCCCTGCTGTATTCCTTGACTACGTAAGGTATAAACTATATCCAATACTTTGTCAAGACTACGGTATATTTTAAATTCAGTCATGACCATTTTAATGTAAAAAAGGCAGCATCTTCTGGTTCAGCTAAGTACAGTCTTGCTCGATATTGGTCATTGATCCAAGACCAATGGTTATTTTTGTCAGGTGTATCTTTATAATCTAAACTATATTGATCAACTTCTCGACTGGGTCCCCAAGTTTCCCAGCACCATAGTCTCAATTCAAAAAACTTTTCGTGTACATCAATTCTTTGCGGCCGGCCATCATACTTGACTTCAACGTAGTATTTAAATCTGTTGTGAGCAGTGTGCCGCTTGTCCGTGCGCTTAATTTTTATTTTCATGTGTCAGTCTATATAAAAATATAAATTCTTCTGCTGTTTTTTGATCTTTGAATTCCCACATGTTGTATGCAGTGCGTCTTGATTGATGTTCTTTGGCCAAGGCAACGACAGCATCCACTGTTTCAGTTAAGTGGATGCTGTAGAATTCTTCAAACTCTAAAATACATTTACCGTTGGGCTTTGTTTTGATTTTCATCGTAGGTCAACTTGGCCAAGAACATAAAATGATCATAGGCTTCTTTTACTGCGGCATTTTGCATGAGTTTATCTGCTTCTACCTGCATGGCATTGACTCCAGCTTCTGCTAAATCTCTGGCACTGGCCTGCATCAATGGACATAATTCATCACCAAACTCTTTGGCTAGTTTTTTCCAAGCCTTGAGTTGACCTGTAGTAATAGGTGTGCGTTGCGGTTTCATTTCGCTGGCTCTGCGAAGTGCATCACAGATAGCATCTTCGGCATAATGTCCCGCGGCAATCATTGGAGCAAGAGCTGGATCAATGCGAAACCTACGACTACTGATACCAGGGTTAACCAAGACTAAATGGGCACCTTTAGGAAAACTGTCAAGATAGTCATTGTCGTATTCTGCCACAGGTTTATATCTTCGACCGACTTTTTCATAGAATATTTTTTTCATAATTTGACTCCAAAATGTTGTTTAATCAAATCCGAGGCAAGGAATGGTTCCGCAGTATCGGCAATCTCGGCACATTCTTGTACAATCAATTGGGCGAACTTTTCTTTATCAAAGTCCCAACACGCCCCATCATTGGCTGATGGGTCAATATAGGTGGTAGCTTGTTCAGCAAGTTGTTTAATTCGTGAGTTCATTTTTTTCCTTGTTATATACTTCAGCGAATGAAGTAATGATATTATATACTCCATCACTACTGCGGTCAAATATAATTTCACCTGTGTGTAGACCGGCATATTGATAAAGTTTTTCTTCTTCATCTACACATTTGAATACATCGAGTTCAATGGATGGCTCTCCCATCACGTCGAAGTAATGCATTTCTTTTTCACGTAGTTCTTCCAGTTTAGCAATAAGGTCTTTAATTATCATAGTTTCTCTCCACAATGCGGACACAGTTTAGTATTAGCATTACGCATTTCTTTTAGTGTCCGGTTTAGTTTACGTGCATCGGATAACTGACTTTTAATTTTCTTACGGTCTCTATCATGTTTGGCCTTGCCCAATTCTTCTTTAAGGTGTAGCTTCATTTTGTTAAGCCTACCCTCAAAGATTTCAATGAAACCTGTTATACCCGGGCCGTTGCCGGCCGGTGTAGCACTCATGATTTATTCTTCTCTTCGTTAAGGCGAGGTGCAATCTTTGCAAGTTCTTCCTCCGTTGCATAACGTGGAAGCGATGTTCCCCCAAAAGGTTGCCAACTGTCTGCTGTAAATATTTTAACAGGTTTCCAGTATTTGTGTATGATGTTGTTGATTACTGCACAGCCTGCAACAATTATAACAAACCCAAGCATAATTAATACACTGCCTGCTAAGAACGCCGCTGATTTATCTATGTCCATTATTCAACTCCGAAATGTACTTTTATAACCTTGCTGATTTCGTAATCATCATCAGCAGTTAATCCAACCTCGCGTCTAAAATCAATATTAGCACATTCCCGCACAATCAACTCGGCGAACTTTTGACTAAACTCTCTGCTGGTGCTGCCAGTCATTTGGCGCATTGCTCCTGCAAATAAATCACCAATTAATTGTTCGTTCATTCTTCGACTCCGAAGTTTTCTTGATACTTGTTCATCAATCGCTCAAACGCTGTAAATGAAAGTTCTTGCTTGTTGATTTCAATACAGTCTTGTATAATCAACTTGGCGTATTTTTCCATGGCCTTGTCCCAGATTTCTCTTCTAGCACCAAGTCCGTAGATATCAAGACCACTTTGTTTTTCAAATTGTCTAAGTTTTTTATTCATATTTTGCTATTGCTTTGCATATATTATACTCTTTTACAAGTAAAGTCAAGCAATGACCTTTTTGGTATTTGGTTTATAATCACTGTAAAGTTCTCTACCATTCTCACGAATAGAATTAACAATGACCTGTGGATCGGATTCAAACATATCTTTGACAAAATCATAGTCCATGGTTTCATCTGTGCTAAATGCATAAATTTCATAACTACGTTGACTATTTGCTCGTGCCCGTATCATCATCATTCCGATGTTAAAAGGAGTTTTATGTGGTTGTCCTTTCAGCGTTGCCATAAAGTTATCGCCTTCCAAATCTGTGATGTCAAACAAACACTCGAGCCCGTTGCAGTCCCACATGGCAAGAAATCTATTTTGTTTGGTCATCGGTGTGATCCTTTTTAAGTTCTTCAAGCAACTGTTTTTGTTTAGTACTAAACTGGCGAGCACGTTCAGCATCTTCTTTCTTTGCTCGTGTTTTGTCATCACTGACTTTGAGCATACGGTCATACTCTCGAGCCCAATGAACGCCACGAACCCATACTCGAAGTTCTTCTAGTGTGCCTCTAAAGATTTCTGCGTCACGGGCATAAATTGGCAGGGCATCAATGGTTTTGGGTCTAATGCCCACTAAGTTATTAAAGTCATCGCCGCCCCATCCCGTTTTAGGATCGCAGAGTATGAAACCAAGTGCATCGATTTCCTCTTCAAGGCGGCGAAGCGCCAATACTGATTGATATCCTGCCATTTTATTTCCTTATGCCACGTGACTCAAGTGGTCGAATGTACGGATGCTTTCGCTGCCGTCATATTCTTCTACATAGAAGCGTGTGCCTTGTTCCAACCATTCTACTCGAACTTCTTGGGCGCCACCGGTGTAGCTTGTATAACCCAAGGACTCGGCATAGTCTGCCAAACCTTCTGTGCCGGTCTGCAATACATAATCAACCAGTCGGCTGTCAAACAACAAGCCTTCTCGTTCACCTTCGTGAGCCCAAGTGCTCCAACCGGCACCAAAGCCAGAGGAGATCAATACTGCAACTAAACCTTGGTCATCATAACGTCGTTGATATTCCATTTTAAATCCTTTACGCAACTTCTACATTAGTTATTCTTTGTTCTTATAATAAAGATGTATCGCTATACCTAAACAAACTCCAACGCACATTCCCAGTAAGATAAACATTATGCTGTTTCCTTGACTGCGGCAAGTGCTTCTGCCAAAGGCACTAACTTAGAACCTTTGCCGGGGCAACCTGTATACCATACACCATCCTGCATGATATAGTAATACTCTGCACCACAGTTTTCTACACGATCCAGGAAGTTTGCAAAGGTCATGTCTGACTTAAACTCTACGCCTTCTTCGCCACGGTCACGACCGTAAAAGGTACACATGTTCTCAGTCAACAGTTTGTAGCCTGCGACTTCTTCAGCCCGTAGTTCAAACTGGCTAAAGGCATGCTTCTCACCAATCTCGGGCTTCAGGCTAGACAAGTCACCCAGTGCTACCAAGTTATTAGCCTTGGCGCTGTCATAATGTTCTTGCAGTATGGCACCATTATGTTCCAAATAGCCATCCCAATGACAGTAAACTGACTTGCAGACACTGCCATGCATAACACCTATACGACTACGTGTTCCCATTTCAAACTCCTGTTTTGTTAAACTATGTATTGTATTATAACATCAAAACTAATTTGTGTCAATTAATAGGTTTCTTTAACAATGTCAAATTGATCACTGGGCCACTTGGCTTTGAACTCTTCTGACTTGATGTATTCATTGTAAGACTTGGCTTCAAAGAATACTTTCTTAAAAACGCTCATATGCTGACCTTTAGGTAGTATTGTGAGATAGATTGATTTTGCTTTGCCTGCCATGTAAATTCTCCTAGTTACGATAATGTATTATACAGTCAATTTAAATTTATGTCAATTTAATTTATAAGTCTGTATTTCCGGAATTATAGAATAAATATTGCTATGTTTAATTTAGAAAGTTTTTGTGGCGAGTTGTGGAGCCAAATAGAAATCAATACACTCGGTGACTATAAAATATGTTGCCTAGCAAATTATAATAAAGATTATGGAATGGCGCATGATGAGAATGGCAATGTAATGAATGTCATGACCCATTCGATAGAAGAGGCTATTAATAGTGTAACTCATAAAAATCATCGATTACACCTTAAAGAAAATATTCAAGTAAAAAGATGCCGTAATTGTTATGACTCGGAGCATAGCACTAAAGGCCTTAATGAATGGGACAACGAAGATGTTAAAAAATGGGGCAAGAGTAAAAGACAACGAGTCAATAGGCACATGACTCAAATAATTCCAGAATATGTCCGTTGGAATCAGGCCGATCAATATACATTGCCAGATGGTACTTCGACTGCCAAGGTTGTAAATTTAGGTCTTCGATTGAGCAATTTATGCAATCAAAAATGTATAATGTGCAGTCCCGAATACAGCAGTCTTTGGTATGAAGATTGGAGTAAACTTTGGGGCGATGTCCCAGTTACGCCAGCGGGCACTGAGTGGGGTGACAAAGATTATAGGATGACCACAGATACCAAAGGTCGAGAGATTTTAGATTATTCGAAATGGTGGGAAAGTGATATTTGGTGGGAACGTTTTGATAAGATTGCACCCGACTTGAGATACATTTATTTTTCCGGTGGCGAGCCGTTGATTTCTCCTGCTATGAATAAAATACTGACTATACTAATAGACAGAGGATTTGCAAAAAATATCACACTCCGTTACGATACAAATTTAACGGTGATCAATAATAAAATTATTGAAAAATTTAAACATTTTAAGAAAATTGACTTTTGTGTTAGTCTCGACGACATCGAAGAACGATACAATCTTATTCGTTTTCCGGGAAATTATAATAATATTGTTAAAAATATAAAAACTATTAAAGAAAATGGCCTGAATATACATTATCTCTCATGTTGCATAGGAATCGCGTCTATATATTCTATAGAACGAATAGTCGAAGTTGCCGAAGAACTGGACGTCCCTGCAGAATTTAGATTTTTAGAAGGTCCGCCTTGGTTAGATTTGCGATCTCTGCCAAGGCCGGCCAAAGAAGAAATTATCGAACATTATAAAAGTTTAATGCATCATACCGAAAATCGCACTAAGTGGTATAAAGCAATTATTAAATTCTTAGAAAAATATATAGACCAAGAAAATTCAACAAAATATCAAGAATTTGTAACAGTGATGGACAAACTAGATAAAATCAGGGGCACCAACTGGCGAAAGGTCTTGCCAGAAGTACATGACATCTTGGCAAGACATTGCCCTGATATAATGTTAGAGCAACCTCTTAATTATCTAGCAAGACACGGCCCGCCTTAATTTAGAGCGTGTTAAGAACTGGATTGTGGATCTTGGTCAATTCACGTTCGCGTACATGAGCCGGTGCCTTGCCGCGAAGTGTCTCTAACAAACCATATGTAAAAGCATCTACGCCATGAGCACGAATGCTCTTGCATAGTGCCCAATCTTTGTTCTCTGTCAGCGCACGACGAACGTGTTTTTGCATACGAACTTTAAGTGCTTTTTTAACGTTACCACTGCAAACTGTAACACCAACATACTGTTCTGCTGTCACAGTGTTAGTGATAACATATACTGCATGGTTTCTGTCTGTACGTGTTTTGCGTTTCATCATGTATTAATTATAACACAGAAACCAATTTGTGCCAATTTAAAATTGGAACAACGGGAGGGATTTGAACCCCCGGTTTTACGGATTTGCAATCCGTTGCATTGGGCCGCTCTGCCACCGTTGCTTGATGTATTATTATAACAGAGAAATTAATTTATGTCAATTAAATTTGATAATATAGATAATCATTAATTATCTAGATAATATTATTAATCTAATCTATAATGTTTCATTCTATAACATCGACTTAATGTGATATTATAGTTGGCTAATTGATCACGCCACAAAAAGAATTGCGGGCCATGTGTCATATTCTCATTAACTAGCCATTCCCACTGATGTACCATTTCGTGCGCCATGGTATTAATGAATAATCGTTTACTTAGAAAACTCTTATTAATTTTCATTTTAACTTGAGTTTGATCTTCCAAAACACCTTGGCATTCACCCCAAAATGCTTTTGTATAAACTAATCTAAAACTGGGCATTTTGAGTTCGCCGTTAAAGACATTGCGATTAATGTTTCTAAATGCTTCCCTGCAATCGGAAATTGTAGGTCTAAATTTAGCATCATGTTCGTCAAAACTTTGAACCATTTTAAATAATTTGGTTCTGGTAATGTCCTTCTTAGGCATGCAGTCTCCTTGGGTAGAATAGCACTATATATCCAATGTTATCAACTAATTAAACTTTGCTATATTTCAAATCCAACCAGTAAATTCATCGTCTAGATTGATGGGATGTACTTCCCAACCATCTCGATGCCAGCGCATCAACATTAGTAATGTAGTAATCACTTGTATACTGCCTTAGCGCCTTCAATGTCGCCCATTCGTGCTAGGCTTGCGGCAGCACGGGCTTGTCCAAATGCTTCTAGTACTGACCAGATTGAGTTTAAAATATTTTTCATAGATAATTTCCTTTACGGTCAAATTCTTTTGTCCAGTGTTCTACTTCACTAACGTCTCTTATGTTTTTACTGTTTAGATAAGCATCTAATTTACTTTGATAGTTCTCTTTTGGGAACATTTCAGCCAGACGCTCAACTAGTTTTGCTATTGTTGCTGTCATTGCATTTCCTTTTGTATGAGAAACTCATGGTTTCTACTAATACTATTTATGCGGCAATGCAACATTTACTCAGTATAAACACTAATAACGTTTATACTAATATATCCTAATCTGTAAAGATATTACTCCACTTTTTAAGTTTTTCTATTTTAGCTTTATTAGCAGAATCTAAAGATACTTTAGAAACAATGCCTTTTTCTAGCAAGATATCTACCATGGCCAATAAGTCACCCAGTTCTTCTTCTAAGTGTTCTTTATTAGTTTTAGGTTTACCGGGTTTTAAGTTATCTAATCCAAAGCGGCTAATTTTACTCACGGCTTGGATGACCTCGGCACATTCTTCTTGGAGAATGTCCAATGCTTCTTTTGTTTTGGGATCCATTATTCTGACTCTAAATTAATGTTCAGCGGGTGCCCGTTTGTACGGGCTACATACGTGGCTTCTTGATGCTTTTGTTCAGCTACTTCAAAAGTATAAACGCCGGCAATGCCTTTGCCTTGTTCGTGAATTTCTGTAGTAATGCTTTCTGCCCTTGCATCGTCATGATGGAAAATTGCTTTTAAAACTTCTTTGACAAAGTCGGATGGAGTTGCATTATCATTGTTAAAAATCACTTTATACATATTTGGTTTTGTGATAACAATTTTTGTTGATTGAGAAGTTTCTGTTGCCATTAAAGTCATGTTTTTCCTTATATAGATATTTATCAGGGGGACAAAATGTCCCCCATCTTACGCTTTAGTTCTTGTCGATGCTAATAACGTTGATTTTACGAGGTTTTAATGCCTCTGGTATAATCCTAGTTATTTCCACTCTAAGAACACCATCCTTGATACTAGCTTCGCCCACTTGCATGTGCTCTGCTAATGTTAATACTTTTTCAAAGTCTCTGTAAGCAAGACCTCTATGTAAGTATTCAACATCGGTGTCAGCTTCATGTTTGCTGTGGCCACGGATAACAAGTTGGTTTTGATTGACTTCTACATCAATTTCATCAAGAGTAAAACCTGCAACTGCTACTTCAATTTCGTAGTCGTTTTCAGTTTTCTTAATTACGTTGTATGGAGGGTAAGTTGGATTTGTAGTGTAAGCTCGTTCTGTAAACAAGCGGTCAAATCCTATAAGTGCTCTGTTCAATTGATTCAAAGCTGTTGTGTCAAATCGTGTTAATGCGTTCATAATTTTCTCCTTTAATAAGCAAGAACGTTTTGGGCTATTGCCCTAACTGTACAACCCTCTTGGCGCTGTACAATATTATTTATCTTTTATTATACAAGAACATTAGTCTTCTGTCAAGCAATCACCAGCATTCTTCTTTGCCAAAATGTATAACAATCGATATTCATCATAGGCCATTTGTACAGCGGGATGAGTTCTACGAACTTCATCTTCCTCGGCTATGATCTTTTCCAATCTCGCTAAACGCTGTTCCATATCATCATATGGTGAGGAAATGGTATAACTGCCGCTGGCAGCAAGACTAGCGGTTGTAATATTAACTCCGCTACCTAATGTAACTGTATTTGGTCCTGACATTGAACTGGCTTGCATGGCAACATTCATATTGTTTTCGTTCCACGAAAATTCTATTGGTTCAGTACCACTTAAATCAATAGTGCTTAGATCAATAGTAATAGTATCTTCGTTCATTTTAATAAAGTTTTTTAGGTAATGAATCTGCTTCGCGTTTCTTTTGTGCCCGACGAGTTTGTTGATTTTTAGTTTTACGTTTTGTCATACTGGGCTTTTCGTAGAACTCTTTTTCTTTAAGTTCAATTAGTTTACCGCTTTCGAGAATCTTTTTCTTAAAGGTGCGTAATGCTTTTTCCCAGTTATCGTGTTGTACAATAACTTTACTGCCCATTAATGGGCCATCTTTTCTTGCCATGTTTATCTCACTTTGCTTGACTAATTATAGCAGTAAGTCTATTGCCCTGCATTTCGCTACGGCCTTCAACTTTAGCACTCGGTACTGTTGCTATTATGTGTTCGATTAATTTAAAACCAACTGCTTGGTTAGCCATTTCTCTACCACGGAAACGAATTACAACTTTGACTTTATCTCCGTCGGCAATCCATTCCTTGATCTTATTTACTTTAATATCCAAATCATGTATATCAATGGCCGGGCGTAATTGCACCTCTTTAATATCTACACGATTTTCACGATTCTTTTTATCTTGATCGTGTTGTTTCTTTTGCGCTTCGTATTTGTACTTACCTAAGTCACCTATTTTGCAAACTGGAGGATTAGTCGCACCATTGATTTGAATCAAATCAAGTTCTTGATTCTGTGCTAGGTTCAATGCTGTGAAGAACGGCACAACACCTCCGTTACTTCCATCTTCGTTGATTAGACGAACATCGCGACTTCTTATTTCGCGATTACTGAGAATTCTGTTCTCGTTTTGTCTTTCGTTTGCCATATATTAATAGTGGTTCTTTACCATGTGTTACTGTTTCCTCTGTTATTGTAACTTTCGTGACATTCTCTGCTGCCAAGTCAGGTAATACAAACTGCGTTTTAAGCAGTATACTTTCTAGTTCTGCACGTAGACCACGTGCTCCTAATTTCATTTCAGTGCATTTAGCGGCAATAGCCATGGCCGCTCGATCATCGATGGACAATTCGACATTGTCCATTTTGAATAAACTTTGATATTGACTGACCAAGTTGTTCTTTGGTTCGGTCATTGCTCTCACTAGTTGTTCTTCTGTAAGTTCTTCTAATACAGCAATCTGAGGCATACGTCCCACTAGTTCTGGAATCATGCCCCATTTGATAACATCACTGGATGTAGTACCTACTAACGATGTTTTTTCTTTCACAGGATTTCCTGCAAAGCCCATGGTAGATTTTGTATTGACACGTTTGTTGATAATTTCGTCTAAGCCTACAAATGCACCACCCAGAATAAACAAAATATTTTTAGTGTTGATAGTTAATGTATCGCCACCTGGGTGTTTTCTGCCGCCGCCGCTGGGCACACGACATTCTGTGCCTTCAATGATCTTTAACAATGCTTGTTGAACGCCTTCGCCACTGACATCACGAGTAATACTGGTACCTTCACTCTTACGTCCTTTTTTATCTATTTCGTCAATGTAGATAATACCCCGTTCACAACGTTCGATGTTTTGATCTGCGGCCTGATATAATTTATGAATAACGTTTTCTACATCTTCGCCGACATAACCTGCTTCAGTTAAACTTGTAGCATCTGTAATAGCAAAAGGCACATCGAGAAATCTAGCAATACTCTTTGCTAATAATGTTTTACCACTACCAGTTGGACCGATTAGCAGTACATTACTTTTTTCAATCTCCACATCGCTTTTGTTAAACAATCGCTTGTAGTGATTATATACTGCCACGCTCAGTGTTAACTTGGGAAGTTCTTGTCCAATAACATACTGATCAAGATGTTCGAATATTTCTCGCGGAGTAGGAAGTTTATTATCTTTGGCAGACGACTTGATTAAATCATCTTTGATGACTTCGTTGCACAATACAATGCATTCATCGCAGATGTAACCAGTGGCGCCAGCAACAAGTTTTTTTACTTCGTTCTGCGATTTTTCACAGAAACTGCATTTCATTAATGGTTGATTAGGCATTACCAATAAACGCTGTTAACATACTATGAAACTCATCTGAACTAGAAAATACATTTGCATTAATAGTATTTAACAGTATTATAATATTTTTGTCTACTTCTTCGGGGTTGACAAAGAACCAAATTTTATTGTCACCCATGTGTAAAAAAGATAATAACAAATCAATGGTAACGCTACGTGCGACATTAACCACAATAAGATTGCTGTGATCCATCATATGAAACTGCCATTGCCATTGATCCGATGTTTTGGTATCTAAATGATAAAACGTCATAGGAATACTGGGCAAAGTATCTTCTAGTTCGTCACTCATATTGTCAATCCACTCTTCGTCGACACCAATTAATGATACTCTAAGTCCCGCAGGAGGTAAAAATAAAGTAGGCGGAGTAATGTAATAATGTTGTGTTTCGTCTGTCATTTTTTAGTTTTCAAAGGTCCCCAGTGTGTACTTTTACTGCGGTTTTTTGTTGCTAGCTCTTTTACTATTTGTTTATATATAGATTCTAATCCATTGGTGTCATTATTTTCAATCATTGAGTTAACTTGATTCTTTACACTGACACTATTAGATTTATCTTCATTGACCTGTTCTACGTCAACTTTTTTTTTGGAGGCCCGAGGTTTTTTAACTGAGGCTTCTATTCCCATTGTTTCCACTGCTGGATTGGGAGTAAAGCCGGAACTAGCATCTTGTTTATCAGCTTCTGGTGTTCTGTCTGGTGTTTCAATAACCACTGGCAGCTCAACTTCGTTAGTTGTATCTTTATTTGGTTCCATATCATCATGAGAAATTTCCTCTATTGTTGGTATTGGCTCTTCTATTATTTTTTTAGCTACTATGGGTGTGGTATCTCTAAAATGAACAAACGGCTTGTATAAGTAAGGATGTGTATCCTGCATCGATTTTTCTGGGAATAATTCATCTTTAGAGATCAATTCGCCTGCGGGTAAATCATTGCTGGCAGATTCTTTAACCTGATTGATTTGTTCATCGGTTAGAGGTCCATCGTCTTTTTCGTAGGCAGGTTCTATTTTTTGTTTGCGCCACTCTTTGGATTTAATCTGTGTTAAGTTTGCGGCTATAAGCATTAATACTGCCAATGGATCAAACACACAGATCAATAAAACAATCAACCAACGAACACTACGCTCTAACGTATTTTCATCAGGATCATCTCCGTAGATGAATGCCGCAATATATTTGATAGGGCCTACTTCAGCTTCGACTTTTCTAACTTCGGCGGCAATAGGCGCTCGCTGTTCAGCAAGTACGCCAACTGTTTTCTGGTAGGTTTCGATTTCAGCAATGAGACGTCCACGTTCCTTTTGTTGTACCCTACGTAGAGCCACTGCCTTATCGGCACCTTTTTCGTCTGTACTGCGACCCATGACTTGGTCCACTGCCTCATCCATTTGTTTAAGAGCCTTGCGGTTTGCATCTATGTTCTCTTTCGCTGTTTTAATTTTTTCATCGTAGATTGCAATTTTTGCAGTTACGTCGCCACTGACCAAACTTTGATCGCTGTGTGCTTTACTTAAGAAACCAAAAATGCCCATGCTGGTAATCAGCATAAGGACTATTAATGATAAAGTAAAATAAGTTTTCATCAAAATTGGAATATGTTTCCAATAACGATATAGCCAACTAGCCACAACTAGTTTAGCCACTTCAAGGCTACTGGCCATAATGGCCACAGGAATTACTGCCGCTGAAAAGATCGCAATAATACCGATAACGCTGTAGTAAGCCGCAATTCCGCTAAGTATAAATGCTGTAAAAAATAATAAAAATGTCATGTAGCTTATATTTAGTGGATAAAAGAAAAGTTCTTACTACTGCTTTAATGTTATCAATATGTATTATACACTGTTTAAACCACATGTGTCAACGGTAACGGTTAAATAAGTGTATGAAAACACTAGAAATAAACTGGAAACTCAATAGTTATTGTGAGTATGGATGTGAATACTGTCACGGAAAATGGAGCAAAGGTAGTTTAGATAAAACTTTAGATCAATACTTGAATGTTGTCGAACAATTACAACAAACAAGATACCCACACGGTGATAGAATTAAATGGATGTTGGGTGGTGGTGAACCTTTAAATTTTCCAAACTTAAATCTACTGTTACAAAAAATAAAAAGCAAACCATCACAGGTTAGGCTAGATACGTCAGGTGGAGATAGTTGGTTTAATGTCATGGAAATTATCAATTATGTAGATCGATTTAGGCTTACACATCACAGTTGGCAAAACGTTAGTGTGTTAGATTTTATTATAGATCACTGCAAAGAAAATAAGAAAATAATAAAAGTAATAATACCTTTACTTCCTGGTAAAATCCTAGAAGGAAAAGATAAAGTAGCGGAATTAATTAGTCAAGATGTGGATGCTGAACCCCAAACATTAAAAACTGCTGACGGTAAAATGTGGCCTAAATACAGTAAAAAAGATAAAAATTTAATTAGAGGATTGCCCGAAGACTATGAAGATCCGCCGTACGTGGCACCTCCGTATATTCCATTAAATGAACCGCCAAAGGATGATAGTCCTAGCTATACTGGCAAATTATGTTATGCTGGTATAGACATATTAAGTATTGACCATAAAGGGTTTGTTGTTGCCAGTGAATGTGGGGGTCGATCGTCTGGTAATGTATTCGAAGAAGGATGGACAGCTCCAGATGGACCATTTTCTTGTCCTATGCTTTGGTGCAGGTCACATAATGATAGACAACTAATCAGGGTTAATCAAAGTTAAGTAAATGTTCAACCGTATAACCGTTATCAGTTAAGAACTTTTTACCTGGTAAGAAATCCAAATTAGCAATTACAGCATGAATTTGATCAATGGGTTTAATTTTCCAGCCAAGTTCTAAGAGTTTACCCACAGCATTCAATGTGCCACCTGTGGCAAGAATATCATCAATAACCAGTACTGGCCCTTGAATATACACATCCTTTAACATACTTAAACTGGCCGTGCTATATTCCGTATCATATGTTTGAGTAATTATATTGCCAGGAAGTTTACCTGGTTTTCTTGCAAGGTATAATGGAATTCGTAATTCGCTGGCTACTGCTCCGCCCCAGATAAATCCACGAGCGTCTATGGCAACTATACTTTCTATTTGATGTGCCGCTGTCAATTTTATCAGCCAATTTACTGTGCGTCTAAATGCTTCTGGATTTTCTAGTATGCTGGTAACATCCAAAAATTGTATTCCTGGTTTAGGAAAATTATCCACTGTTCTAATTATATTTTTTAAATCCATACTGCACTCGTGAAAAAAGGATACATCTCTGTATCCTTTTATTTACTAACCCTAGTCTAAATTAGACTAGACCCATTGACAGGGCTTTATAACCAGCGGCAACAACCTTACGGCTGGGCTTACCGATTACATACTCAGTTACCGTAACATTGTTACCGGCAAGACGAGTGTTAGCATAAACTGCATAACCGTTTTGACGGATGCGGCTTACTTCTGCGCTGATATTTTTGATACCAAAACGCTTTTCTGCTTGACTAGCAGTAACGCTTTCGCCGTTGTACAATGCATTGAACAACTTGAAAGTTTTTGTTTCAGAATTGAAATGTTTCATTTTTAAATTTCCTTTAAATGTTAAATCGTCGCTGTTAACCTTAACAGCGTGTTACTATTATATAACAAAAAAACGGAGAAAGCAATAGTGCATTTCTCCGTTTTAGTGGTCAATTTAACCGTTTATGCTCGTTGGGCAACAAACTCATTTAGGACCTTGGCCTTCTTAATGATCTCTTCTTCTGTAGGAAAAGGTCGGAAGGTTGGTTGTGTAGGAACTGATTCAACTGGTTGATCTACCGCATGGGCTCGGATCTGGACCAGATTAACTTCTTGTTCCCATTGACGCTGAAGCGTCTCGCGATTTGCATGCCAGTCTTGCTCTAGCATTTCTTTTGCCATCTTGAGTAGTTCAAGACGAATTTCATAGCCATTTGTGCTCATAATTTTCTCTCTATGTGTGTAATGTACAAACTATTGTCTGTACACTATTATATAGTCTTATGACTCACAAATCAATGGATATCTTCTTATTTGTCTGCTAATTTTAATAATACATCTCTTGCATCTTCAAAAAAAGAATTAGGCTGACTATAATCTTTCAATCTTAATGTCAACACCATTCTTTCATTTTTACTGGTTTGATTATCCCAAGCATGAAATATATCAGTGTTGAATAATATACATTCCCCTGGAACTGCAATCATACTTTTCAACGGCGTGTGAGCAGATTTATCAAAATCTATACATTCCCTTGATCTACCAGCTAGATGATCTATTGGATATTTTTGTAAGTCTTCATCGCTGTACCAGCTAGTAACACATTTATTGTCTAAAATCTTAACTGTATAGTTTATACTAAATCTATGATTGGGACCATCTTTATGTGCTCTATAATAAAGTCCGGGTTGGGAAACAAACATACTAACACGCTGTTGCGATAAATCAAAGACGTCGAATAACGGACAGAGATTTTTTATTTTTTTTACTACAGTATAGTCAAGATTTTGAACTGTCCATTTTTCAGAAAACGTATATTCTGCTATTGCATCATTGGCTAATTTTATGATGTCGTCTATATTACTGTGCGTAAATCTTATATAATAAGGACTGCAATCTTCTATTATAGTAAACTTACTGTTCGTCATATATTTATTAAAGTTTCTTTTGACATCTCAAGTAGTTCAAGACGAATTTCATATCTATTTGTGCTCATAATATTTCTTCCTATGCGTATACAAACTATTATATAGTCTTATGAGTCACAAATTAAAGTATTAGATTATAAAAGTGGGCCCACTCGATAATTTTTGCCAAATAATTTTAATCCGTCAAGATCACCATTGCGATGATTGGCAAATGTGTGTAGTTTGTCCTTGACAAAATTAACCCCCTCAAGCCAAATACCATATGCTCTTGTATCACTGTATCCATCTTCAAACCATTGATCAAATTCACTGGTCCAGTCTTTGACTGCCTTATCTGTTTGAAACCAATTTTCATTCCATGTCGTATATACAATATTTTTAAGAAGTTGCTCGTGGTAAATTCTAAATATCTTGGGATCCGCCATTACATCACTGTCAAACAATTTTTGCATTTCAGGTTTAAATTTTAGCCAGCGCCGAACAACATGTGCTTGCTTGGTTAAAATATCTATACTGTCCGGACTCCAATAGTATAGTTCTACTGTACTGTTTGTGTACTCGTTCAAGTGATTGGGAATTGGCACGACGTTGGCAGCACGATCTGCAAATCTAATATAAAAATCACCATTGCGTATAAAACAACGTGGTTTGTCTACACCCACAATAATGACCATGGACTTGTTTTTATCAAACTGTTTTCTAATTTCAGTCATGGCCAAATAATTATATCTAGTGGCATTGGCAGCGTTAAGGCCTTCCTTGCGGCCCAGTACCCAACTGGCATCCTTGGCCGAGTTCATGTAGTCAAACAAGTGATCACTGAGATCACAGACTGTAATTTTTGTTCTAGGAATTAGTACTGCGATTTCCTTTAATCTAGGCACAGTTTGTAATCTAAACTCGGCAGGAGTATTAGTCGGATCTGTATTGTTTATATTGAGATCCGTGAATTGCCGGTTGGCTTTTTCCATGTTGTTTACAACAATTTCGTCTATGTGTAGACCTTGACGGATAAAGCTCATTAAGATATTATGACTGTCTGCGCCACCGCTATAACTTAATACAACGTAGTCGTACTTTTCTCTAATCTGTCTGCTTCTTAAATTATATAGTGCGTCAAGACTTAATTCTGGCTCTATACTCCAATTGTGTTTTGAAAAAATCTCATCGTTGAAATGCCATTGAACTTCCATGCCTGTGGCGACTGCATGTAGACATGCTTGAATTTTAGATTCGAATTCTAGACCAGCACATGTATAATACCCTAATTTTTTGTTTGTCATAGTAATAAATATGTATTTATTAAGGCAATATACAATATGCAATTCAACACAGACAGTGAAGGATTTTACATCGAATACGACCAATGTCAGTGGGAAGTGGGCAATCTTCGAGAAGAGTATAATCGTCGAGCCAGAGACATAATTGCCCTTGGTGACAAACTTATATTAGGTATTAGCTCTGGTGTTGATAGTCAAGCCGCGTTGAGAAGTTTTATGGATCAAGGTATTAAAATTGAAACTGCATTTCTTTATATGCCAGGTTACAATGATATTGAGTTTAATAATTTAAAAAAATTGGAACGTGCTTGGCAGTTTAAATCACATATCATTGACATTGATCCCATGGCCTGTAAAGAAGAAATACTTGACATCAGTAAAAATTTAAATATTCCGCCATTTCAAATAATTCATAGTAAGTTTCTCAGCCAATTACCTGATGTAAACTTTTTGCAAGGCGGAGACGGCCCTTTTATAACCTTTGTTAAAGGTATTGCACATTTTTATGAAGGTTATCATACTTTTGAAATGTCACGAAAACGTGCAGGAGACACTTTGGGTAGAACCGCTGAATATATATTATTTGACAAAACCAGCGAAGTTGTTGTAAGTACAGTTAAAGATGATATAATGACAGCATTTATTAATGCTCATGGACTATACACAAAACAGGGAGTACGTAATATCAGTTGGTGGGACTCTTTTATCAAGGGCATGTATTATGGAAAGTATTGGGGTAAAGATTTAATATATTTTCCAAAAATGTCTGGTGCAGAAAACATAGACTATGTAATACAAGGTCCAAGACATACTTACAGAAAAGATTTCATTAGTGTACCTTTGGATCAGTTAATCAGCGATTTGCTGACCACCGGTGGCAAATACTATTGCAGTAGTGAGATAATCAACGATTCCCCGAACTGACAATACATCTGCCTCAGTGAAGAACTCTTTAAAATTTTTATAATTAATTAGAAAAGAAAACCCGCCGAAGCGGGTTTCTGATTTTCTGTTACGAGGTATGTCTTACCCTAAGCTGAGTTTAGGCAGCTAATGCGAACTGTGAGTCGTTTGCGTTTACTTTGTTTTGCTTCTTCGACCGGGTCGCCCCAATCCTAACGGCTTCTACATTGCCGGACTGTCCATTTCATTACTCTTTGCCCTGTCGAATCTATGTCAGGCCCATCATAAAAAGAATATAAAAAATACCAAAATAATCACACTCAATATTCCACATACATATTGGTATTTTACTTCAGGATCCATACAGTCTCCTTATGGTGGACCTGGGGGGACTCGCACCCCCGTCCAGGACACGTTTCAATCTACTTCATACAGTCTTAACTATTATTTACATATAATATCAGTTTGTCGTTTATTATTTATTAGAGACGACAGTGTTCTTTTAGTTTCGTCGTTGGCAGTTTTTGCTATTTCTTGTATTGCATTTAATCTTGCAATTTCTGTCATCGCAGAATCTTTACTAATTGATTTCTGTGCTTCTAAACAAGCATTGGCACTGTTATACAGTACTGCGTTCAGTGAACTACACCCCGATAGTAAAATTGCTGTTAGTAAAATAATTGTTTTCATAAAATGTTCTTAGAGGATAGTTTAGTTATACATCAGTATTAGTTAGTGCAAGTTCTTTCTCTATATATTTTACCATCAGAAGTCCAGACTTCTTTCCACGGTCCACAATTTTGATTTAATGGCATTGGTTGCTGTTCGATATATATTGGTTGCTGTATGATCACAGGTTCTGGTCTAGTCAATGTATAACCAATGGCGCCGCCAATAATTAACGGTGCTACCCAGTTGCCATATCCAGGATGTCTGTAGTGGTGATTGTGATGTCCATGGTGACGAAAGCCGTGGCCATGATGTTGTGCCAATGCGGGCAATGTAGCACAGGCCAATGCCAGAGTGATGAATAATTTTTTCATAATTATCTCCTTGTTATATATTTAACGTTTTAGGTTATAGTTTCGTTGACAGGTTTTTCAGGTCGATTTGGACAATATTCGCATTCTGAATGGTTACATTTTGCTTCTAGCCATTTATTACAAGAATCACAGTAGTATGCATCATATTGATCGGAATATTTCCTTTTATTACCGCACTTACAATAATTTGGATTTATGTCCATAGACTATCTCTTGCTTTAATCAAACGGATCATCATGGCTTCGTCTTCTGCTTCGTAGGCTGACTCTATTTCCTGTAGAAGCTTGTGTGATTTATCGCTCATAGCTTTGAGCTCAGGACTCTTGTCAGTACCCGACCAACTTAACTTGCCGCCGTTGGCAATACGACTTGCTTCGCAATAGTCACTCCACCCACTGGCATCATGTGGATCAGGACGATTAGGATACACGGTGGTCCACCATATGTAAAGCTCTTTAATCTCTTTGGCACGTATTGCTTGACCAGTTGGCTTGCCGTATTCAGGATCTTCCGGCTTACACCAATCGCTGTTGGTCAAAGTCATAGCCCAGTCAAGATGATCTACGCCTGCTTGTGGGCAACGCCATGTACGCCAACGCCACCAACCACTGGCCCAAAACGGAGGATCGTACTTGGCACGGGCTTCTTTGTCTCCCCACGCAATATGACTCCATGCTGATTCTACTTCAACAAAATCAACAAGCTCATTGAATAAGCAAGGCAAAAAGCGGTTCCCCACGTCTTGCCACTGGCCAGGCTTAATATCCCGGGGATGAGCGGTAAGGCTATGAGTGCGGGTAACAAAACGGTTGTTAATGTAGTACTTAATATCATAAATTTTCCTTATAGGCCATGTTACAAAATCTTGGATGTGCCCAAGTGCTTCTTCCGCTAACCAATAGCGAAAATTGTGCTTCATCTGTGCGGCTGTTGTCCAGTCATCCCATTCTTCTGCTGTGCCTGCGCTGAGTTTTTTAGTGCCGCGAATCCAATCTGCAAAAGGAGTGCAACTCCAGTAGCGTGAATGTTGTGCCATATTATCTGTTTCCTTTTAATCTATTTATAAATCTTGCTTCCATTAACAGTTTAGCTGTTTCTGGATCTCTCATCAAATCTTTAAATTCACACAATGTATCTGCCATTGTTGTAAATTCTCGTTCTGGCATCTCTGTAATAATCATAGGAACATGTTCTTCTTCTTCTTGTTTATAAAAAACAGGATCATCCCAACTTGTAATATGTGTAAATGGATTTGCATTGTACTGACGCTTTACTTTATTGCCAGTAATAGTTATCTTATAATCCATTAACACTTGACGGACGCTGTCTTGTTTATACATAGCCTATTTGATTAATTATAAGGGAATCGACCTTTTTTGTCAACCTTTTGACATCTAATCCATTTGCTGTATAGCCCTCAATCAAACAATCTTCGTAGCCAGTACTAGGAGCTTCTTCTGCACCTTTAGTGCTCATAATATAAGCCATGGCACAAATAAGTGTATTGGTATTAACTGGCATGTCTGGTATAACTACGACTTCAATTTTATCATAGTAAAAAGGATATCCTTCCAAACGATCCAGTGCTTGTTCACATTCTTCAGTGATATCCCAAAGCACACCTTCCATTTCACTGCCCACAACTTCGTCAATGTCAGCGTGAAGTCGAAACTTTAATTCAAAGCCAGCTAATGTACAACGACCGAGATTGATGGCCTGGGGACAACGACTTGTCATTTCGCCAATGTTAGTGTTCATGCCGTAGGCAAAATAATATCTTTTCATAATTTTAATGTCACATTAGTAACGTTCTTAACTGTAAAACTCCGCCAAGCCGTTGCTTCTAAATCATATACTGAAATAATATTTAGATTTTCTTTTTTAACTTTTGTAAAGTCAATGGGATTGTTGGTATTAGATTCGCGTACAGGCACAGGTGGCAATAATTCTGGTTGCAGACTGCAAGTCATTACACGTTCTGCACCATCTTTTTTATTAAAAGTAACAGTTACTGGACCTGTCTGTAACATTCCCACTAACCAACTACGAAATGTAGCTACTTGTTTTTCTGTCCATTCACTGCTTGGAGGCTGTAGCAGTACGTTGTTTAATGTATTCGTCATTGTGTATCCATTTATTGTTAACTAAAAATCCCCATTCACGTTTTTGGGGGCCGGGTATAAACAAGGTCCAGGCTGTTATGTCAGGATCAAGTTCAATACGATGATAGCTTGTTGCTTTACAGACTCTAAAACTGCCCGGCCCGCGCCATGTTTGAACTTCTCCGATTTTTCTTCCTACAGTATCAAAATTAGGGATCCATTCCCAATATCCGCCTTTAAGTATCAGGGAGGCATAGGGCCACGGATGATCATGAACATCATCCGGATCAGATTTTAAAAATTTATGTAGAAAGATGTTGAATGGAAACCATGTTCTATCTTTAAGGAAGATGTAGTAACGTTCCAAATACGGTTCATTACTTTCTCGGTCTAAAATAATACGTTGTCTACCAATTTTGGTAAGAAATTTGGCAATTTGTTCAAGCATTGGAATTACTCCTATTGCTTAATTATATACTAAGTTTGACTTTATGTCAATGATTATCTTGCCAAAATAATCAATCTTGTTGATCCATTTACAGATGATTTGATTGTTCCGATTTTACTAGTTAATCCACCCAGTGTAACAAACATCGAAGCATCACTGCCGCTGGCCAAATTAAAAATAGCACTGGCATTTAGTTTGTTAATCATATCAGTTGGAACAATGATAGTATGTTGGCGGTCGCTTAGTCCTTTGACACAAAAATAAACTTCTGCATAATCATCTTTTATTTCTTTCCAAGTGTTGGGTAATGTGAAAGTAGCGCCGGCAATCTTGACATTAAATGCAGTATTGAGAAGTTCTTTCCATTTTAATGAATCGTATAACTCATTGAAGTTCTTTTCAATACTTTTTATATTTGCTTTATCAGGGCCCGGTGGAATAAATGCTGATGTAATTGGTGTTTGTGCCATATTATATTAATGTGATAGTAGATTCAATGGCGGCTCCGTCGCCGAATTTAAAATAAAAATATGTTCTATATTCTCTGGGATTAGAAATAATAAAAGTTCGTGAAAGATCAGAAGAATCTATTTCTATATCAGTTTGAAATATAAATTCATTTTTAGGAACAGTTGCTTTGTCAGATTCATTAAACGAAGTAAGATTCCATCTAATAAATTCTCTCCCATTAGATTGCACTAATTCAAATGAGGTTTCATCTGAATTTGAAATTGGTGTGGTTGCTGGAATAAACTCGGTGCCAGATTTTTTTAATCTAGTCAGTTTATATGAATAATTATCAGTGTACGGCAATTTAGAAGAATTTAAAATGGTAATGGGATTATCAAATTTTAATAAAATACAATATGTGGCATCAATTTCGTTTTGACTTGGAGACATATAAAAATAAATTTGTGTATACTCTAGTCCATTTTCTATGCTTACATAACGTTTGGTTATTAAATAAGACGATGTTTCGAATCTCGAAGGGTTGAATCTTGTTATAGATTTAATTACTTTATTATTTGAATCGGTATTTCCTAATTCATCGCTGGTTTCTATATCTTCTTTAACTGTAAATGACATCGAAGATGATCTACTTCCTGTTGAATTACCATTTACATCATATATTGTTGTTACTGTGTTATATGTTCTTGTCGTAGTAAACGAGGTAGATGATCCTAAAAAGTTTTCGTAGTTTACAGGAATAGCAGAGCTTGCCGGAACGTTTACTAAATGTAGGCTGGCTTTTTTAACTGCCATTGATACGTCATATGTTCTGTCTGCCAATGGGATTGAAGTTTCACCTGTGATAACAAAACTGCCGGCAGAACTATTGTTATTAGTTTTCCAATAAACGGTATTTGGTGTTGTTGGATTTTCTATTAATACTGCCCAATCTAGTTCTCCTCTGACAAACGTCGTTGTACTATCAGGAGTTATAATTTCCATGTCTGTACCATATTCTGGATTTCTACTGTAAGTTAAACCTTCTGTCCATACTGTTGTATAAGCAGGGTCAGAATAAAATTGAATTTCTTTGTTAGTTAATTCAAAACTAAGTCTGTAAGCAACGCCCCTAGACAAAGACAAATCGGTGACCACTGTTCCTGTGCTATCATAGACCCGGACTGTGTTGCCTTCTTGCTTAAACGTATATTTAAAGCTGGCATAACCTGCAACGGGATTAACGGTTGGATGATCTGTGTTGAGACTAGGATCTCCATTTGGGTCCCACCCTATATACGCTGGATCACCAGTGACTGCTACTTTTTCATAGCCTATTACAACTCCGCAATAATCAAGAATTGGTTTAGTCACATACTTAATTGGAGTTCGATCTCCATTGTCTATTGTTGATTCTATGTCAGCAGACACCATTGTTTTCAAAACGTTGTCGTGAAGAATGCCGCGACTGTCTTTTACTGGATACCCATCGCTGACACTCTTAGCACGTTGCAAATTTCTTGCTGTATTAAGTTTATTGTTTAGTCCCAATGGATCTGCTAAATTTTGTTCTAGTCTTTTTACTTCTGATTTTAATCTAGATGTCTGTGATTTTAAATTTTGATTAAAAGCATTAATAGTAGCAGATGGTGTATTACCTGCTTGCTTGATTGCATTTTTAAGATTTCTTAAGTCGCCTGGCATACTGTTCCAATTGATACCAAAGCCGCCGGGGCCGCCTCCCAAACACATGCTAGGGTTACTGACCTTGCCCAATGCATTTAAAATATTAAGTCCTTGGCCAAATAGATTTGTATTTAACTGCCCCAACAAGTCTGGTATCATCGGAGCACGAATTGGGCTGGGGCACAGTCCTCCTAAGCTGAATACATTATTGACTTGACCCAGTGCTTGATTCACACCTTGTAATATCTTGTCGTAGCCCGTTGCAGATTTCATTCTGTCAATTGCAGATTTCATTCCGACAAGAGAATCACGCAGTGAGCCCAATGCACTGACTCCGGTTGCATCTTTGATTAAATCATCTATGGCAAGTTGAGCACATACCAAGCGTCCATTAAGTAGATCTTTTAATCTGCCAGCAAGTAGCATACAGATAAGATCTTTTTCGTTCTTAGGAAGGTTAGTAGGAAAAGTTATTTTTAAGGGACTTGTTGCCATGTTATGCTAGTCTCAAATCTCTAGGTAATCTATTACCAGTGGCGCCTGCCGCTATCGGTCTTGCTCCAGTGTAAGTATACATTACTTTAGCATCACCTTTTGGACCATGTCCGCTATATGCCACATGAACCCAGTTGCCTTCATATATTAACTGCGAATAAGGAAGTTTATTCAATACGTTGTTCAATAATTTAACATTGGCTCTACTACTACCAACAGTTAAATCGGCAGCACAGCCAATGGTATGATCACTTTTGTCAGAGCTACCTATGCTTCTGTTATAAGCCAATGTTCTAAATGCGCTGTTAATGTTAAAATTAACTCCTGCGTCACGTAAAGGATCTAGTATGTTAGTGCATAGTGCAATCCAATTACATTCTATTTGTTGTTTAGTTAAACCCATTTGCGCTTCTATTGGCATCTTACTATCTGCTAATGTAAAATATTTGCTTTTTTTACATCCTTCCGGCGGTGTAGGTTGTGGTGGTGGCGCAGTTTGATCAACTGTCGGTGGGTCTTCGTGATATGTAGGAAGATTGGGACTAACTTTCTTTTCTTCTTTGACTAAGGCAGCAATACCACGAGTTGTATTTTCATACATTACTCTGCCTTCAACTACGATTGTTCCTGGTTCAATCTGTGAAGCCGTGTCTACACCGTCACCGTTGATGTCATCGACATATACATCAGGACTGCCTGTTGCTCTTGGATGTCCGCAGGTGTCCGGATCGCCCTGTCTATTTACAGGTATGTATTCTATGAATACATTAGAACTTCCATTGGCGGTCACTGGGCCGCCGTGAACACCGGGTCCATGTCCTGCCACCGGACTTCCGTTGACACTGGTTAATAGATAATTTGTAAACACAGAATTCTGAATTACCACGGTGATTGGTGCACCAGCAGTATTTGGATCAGTTAGTCTGTGTACTTGTGGCATATTATATTATAATACTGCTAGAATTTCTAACAGGTTTAATTCCAGTTGTACTTTCAAGATAAGCATCTGCTACTTGTTCGTTAGTATCTGCAACGCACATAATTGTATGTGATTTAAACACAAAGTCACTGTTAGGTTCAGCAGTCATCATAAAAGGGATCATTTGTAATCCATCCCTGCTGGCCGCTAAAATAACTGGTTTACTAATAGTAAGACCTTCTGCGGTTTGACCTGTGATTTTGCCAACGACTTCATCACCGTTAGCTAGTTTCATACTGACTGTATGTCCGATTTTGTTTTCTTTTAACATATTATATATTTAGTGAGTTTTTAACCATGAGACTAGATCAGTATAACCACCAATGGCCTGATCGTCAATAAAGATTTGAGGCACTGTGCGTGGTGCCGATCCCAATCTTGTTGTTAGATTTTCTAACAATGTTTCTCTTGTTTCTGCTGTGATATAGTGTTCTGTGAACTCCCAGCCTTTGCTTTTAAACAAGTTCTTGGCTTGTGTGCAGTATGGACATGCATCTTTTGTGTAAATTTCTACTTGCATATTATAAACCTTGTTTAATTTTATCAATGACTATTTTAGTAGATTCTGTGATAGTCATATTTGGATAGTCTTCTTTTAGTAATCTTATATAGTTAAAGTTAGACATTGTGTTCCTGTGATAGTTAGCACGGGCAATGCGTTCTTGTATTGTTAACTTTTTCATTATGCCCGAATATATCCAATAGGCAATCCCTGTGCATCAGGTGCCACAGTATAAATGTGTCCATTTGGTTCTTTTACAATAAACCCGCCTTGTTGCACTGTTTGCTCGCCCCATGACGTTTGAATAACTTTTCCAGAGAGCCCTATACTGTCTGCACTGACCATTTCAGTGGGGACTTTCTTAACGAAGAAAGGCACACGGCTGGCATCCAGACCTAGTTTATCTAACACAACCAAAGAAGGAACTTTGCTTCTTCCTTTGGGATCAGTTGGCAATTGACCAGTGAATTTTTCGTATTTACTGGATACTACTTCTGGATTAGCAATATAAATGTCAGGGGCATTTTCATTACTGTTCCATTGAAATACTACATATCCGTTTTGTTGATATGCTTGACTGTAACTGGTTTTATCAACTGATCCAGCCAAGCTGGCAACTTCTTGAGCTTTTTCAGGACCAAATAATTTTTCAAGGTTTGCAAAAGGAATTAAAGCCACAGGAGTATTTTTAATAAAACTCATTGGCTTTCCTTTTACATATAATTGTGACAACTCTTGCTGAGTTATTGCCTGTTCGTTCAGTGTTATTTCGTTGATTTTCATAATGTCTTTCTTTATAAAGTTGGCAATGCATCATAATCGATGCTGTCACTCATTATACCAATAACATAATTGGTGCTTTCATTTTCCTGCAATGCAGTTTGTTTTTTACTTGTGTCACTGTGTTTGTTAAACCAAGGTATAGGTGTTGACTTTGGAGCAGGACTTTGATATTTAATTCCTATATCCTTTAATGCAGATACTGCTGTGTAATCAACAAACTCTTTTAAGATGGCAGCGTTCAATCCAATAACCGGACCTTTCTTGAACAAGTAAGTTGCCCAATCTTTTTCTTCACGAATAACATCCATGTACAATGCATAGACTTCTTGTTCGCACTCTGCTTTGACTTTTACAAAGCGTGGATCTTCTTTGACTACTTGATTGATCAAATATGCAGTCCAGCCTTTGTGCAACAATTCGTCTTGTAAAATCAAACTAATAATGTTGCCGTTGCCAATAAAGATCTTGTTCTCTACCATAGCCAAACTTGTAGCAAATGATACCATGAAGCGAAATGCTTCTAGTGCATAGCTGGCATTCAGTGCCATCCAAATTGCTCTAATATGCGCTTCTTCATTAACTGATCCGTCTATTTCTTTCATGCAGTTAATTCTGTGCAACTCGTCATAATACTTGCCTACACTTGATGCCATATCAACAATTTCTTTAGTGTCGTGAATAGTGTTGAATACATCTTTGGGCACATTGTAAATATTGCGAATGATATGGCTGTAGCTCTTGCTGTGAATGTTAGTTTCAAAGAATCCCCAGTTGTACATCAGTGCTTCAACTTCAGGGAGACTGCAAACGGGAGTGAACACCTGTGTTGGACCGCGTCCTTGTAAGCTATCCAATGCTGTTTGACGTAGCAAGTTACTGGTAAAGATATGTTTAACAGCATCACTAGCTTCTTTAAAATCGTTGCTGTCTTTTGTAAGACTTACTTCTTCTGGTTGCCAAAAAAAGCCACGAGCAGTTGCATCATAGTCTGCAATCTTTTTATATTTAACTTCTTCAAATCGTTGAATAGTAACCGGACCTGCTGGGTCTAGAAACATCTTGCGACTTAGGTAGTCTGTTTTTGTTGTTAAGTTATATTGTTCTTTACTCATTTGTTATCCTTTATAATATTGTAATATACCCAGAAACCATACTGATGCCAGCATGGCAAAGTTCGCGGCACTGGGCCAGTCCCTACTGCGTACAGCAGTGACCAACCAAGCGGCATTACCTACAAACAATAATTCGATGCCTAGGATAGGATCCAGATTGAAACTAACCACTATAGCACCTGCGAACATGATGCTAAAACAAATCCATTTAATTAATGCCATATCAAGTCATAGTGATGGCAATAAATGCCAGCATGAAACTTAATACTGCTCCTACGATGGGAATTACAACGGGTGCGTGTTTGACTACATCTTCTACAGGATCTATTTCCGGTTCTTTATTCTCTTGGTTCATCTTCTTTACTTACTCTATTCTTGTGCATATCCCATAGTACTATTCCTACTACGGCTATCATTAATACTATGGCAATTATATCATTAATAGTCATATTTATGCTCCGTAATAGATGTCTTTATCTTTTTCAGACAGTTTAGGATCATTCCACACATTGCGACGATTCCATTCTTGTACTTTAGCAAGACGTTCTTGTTCAGTCAATTCGTCACAACGACTACTATAGTCTGGGGCTCGCAACCAGTTGACGCCTGTGCGTGGCTTGTAGGTGTTTTCCACTGAACGAAACACAGCCGCGGTAGCAAACACCATGCTGATGATGGCAATGTGTCCAATCATGTTGTAGCCAATTGTCAGCAGTTCACCAATGTACAGGCCAAATGCCAGACTCCAGAAACATCCCAGCAAGATGCTGAGAAAGTATTTGATATATACAGGCGCATGGCGCAGAGGATTTAGATTGGGATTCATGATGTTCCAAGACGAGCGGGACACCAACCAAAAGAATTTGAGTACACTAAACATAACAGTCCTTAAATGTTAAAAGTATTAATTATACTGTCTTTAAACATTAGTGTCAACTGTTTTTAATACAAATCCTAGTCTATCTCCGTCTGGACTAGAGTAAAATTCGTCACGCCAAACCGGTATAATAGTATTGGCATTGTGATTGGAAAAGTCATCATTGTATCTAAAATGTACTTCAATAACTCGATGGCCTATCACTTCTACATTAAACCATTCGTATCTATCCGCAACAGTTTGCAGTATCTCAGGCAATATAAATATATCGTCAATTTTCGTCCAGTGACTAAACCTATCTAAACGTGAAGGATCATCTCTAAATCCCTCCACTGCTAATGTCTGTTTGCCCCAGTGGTAATCAAAACTTAAATGACGTCCAGTAAATATCTCGCACCAGAAATAACCATTTGGAATAGTATCAGAGTCCAGATACTGTATTGAAGCGCCAGCACTCATGGATTTTAGATTTATAATGGGACGCACTATGTACTCACCGGGAGTTGTTGGCGGTATCCCTGCAAGGCCGCATGTATAACCTAATTTTTTTGATAAGATTAATTTGTCCACACACCAAAGATCATCTAAATCTATACTATCAAAGACGTCTACATCACCAAGTTGAGGCATTACTGTCATTTATTATATAATTTTAGTTTGTTTGTATTCCAGCCAATAACCAGCCGCCAGAAGATTTTGATTTGGTCATATTCCATACTTCTTCAAATGCTTCAGCTTCTGCTCCCACAGTGTCTTGTATTGTGCCGGTAAATTCCACACTGGCTATGTAATTGACATCAGTTTCTTCTATGCCTAATAGTCTTGCTTCCAATGATATAACTGCTGTTCTATGTGGGCCAACTTCACGTGAAGCTAATTGTTGTTGTATTTCTGTCAACATATCGTCTGTCATCATACCACCAAGAGTAGCAACATCTGCACGGTCCCAGGCACCTTGCAACAGCACAAAGTTTTGTTTGGCCGCTGACTCAAATCCTACTATATCGAACCCTGCAGGAATTGTCCATGTGGTTGTAGCCAGTGTTGATCCAATCATGCTACCACTAGAGAATCGTGTGGGTTGGTTGTAAGGATTAAACATATTTGAGGATGGAGCATTGTTGCCTTGGTAAGCAAGATTATTTTCATTGCTTGTGTTCATACGCTTACGCATGAACCAACCTATTACTGCCAATATCACAGCACCAATCAACAAGGCCATCATGATATTACCAAATGCCTCTCCCATGCCCAAACTGCTGGCCAGCCATGCTAGTCCAAGACCTGCTGCCAAGCCCCCCAACATAGCACCCCATGGCGCTCTTGGTGCAGGTGCTGCCATTGGCGGTGTTGACTGTGCTGGCGGCGCGGCTTGTTTTTTGCTCACGTTGGAACTTTGTTGTCCTACACTTTTTCCACCGCCCATGCGTTTGGCTTCCGCACTCATACTGGCAAAAGCCAAGACGCTTACTAATAAAATTGTAATTAATTTTTTCATGTTATCTCCTAATATTTTCCTGATGCAAGTACTATCTTGCAAATGTGTTCTAATCGTTCTATATGTTCGTAGGCACGCCATGGGCTGGTATCAATAGCAACTACCCCGTGCCCTTTAATACCTACAATGTCGTAGGCAATATTTCCCTTGTCGTCTAATTGTAATTGCTTGTGGCATTGATCCGCAAGCTCTTGACTGATAGGAGGTACATCGCCTACATTAGGTGCTACTCTGGTATATCTATTTAGTTCTGGGAACGCATCGCTGATAGTACTAAGATCTATGCCGGCATGCATGGCCGCAATACAGTAAGTGGGATGAACATGTACTACTACTCGCACATCGTTGCTGTGTTGACCCATTTCTCGTTGTAGGCCAAAGTGCAAAGGAAGTTCTCCACTGGGTTTTAACTTTTCACTAATATCAGTGTACTCTAATTCCTTGCTTGCATAGTAAATTCGAGGAGGTTGATTCCAGTAACCTTTCTCAATGCCAATCTTTTTAAACTGATCAGGCTGTAGTGTTTGTTTACGCACACCACTGGGTGTGATATAGAAATGGTCACGGTCATGATGACGAATACTTACATTACCATCACGGCTGGTAATCCAATTACGTTTATAAGCGTCTTCTAATACTTCACAAATTGTTTCCAACATTATAGTTTACAGCTTTCACAGTCTTCTTCGTCATCAAAGTTAATTGGTTCCAACATAGTGGGTGCATCTTCTGCAACTGCTTTACTGCCTGCTTTATTGATCAAGCTATAATAGAATGTCTTCAATCCCCAGTAGTGACTTTGCATCAAGTTCTTGGCAATCAACGTTGTTGGAACTTTTCTATCTGCAAAATGAGCAGGGTTATAAAACGTATTAGTACTGATACTTTGGTCAACATAGGCAGCAATAACTGCGGCTGTTTTTAAATAGCCATCGCAGTCTTTTTGTTCCCACATTAATTGATATTTGTTTTTAAGTTTATGATACTCAGGTACTACTTGCGTGAAGGATCCTGCTTTTGATTCTTTAGTACTAATTAACGACATGGGCATTTCAATGCCATTTGTTGAATTAATAACAACTGAACTAGATTCAACTGGTGCAACTGCCATTTGTGTGGCATTGCGAACTCCGTGTTCTTTCATATTGGAACGTAGAGTTTCCCAATCTAATTCGGGAGTAAAATTTGTCAATTCGTTGACACCATTGGCACGTAGTTCCCACGGGAATGTGCCTTGTCCATAGCGTGTACGATCACTGCCTTCGCAACGGCCACGTTCTTTAGCTAACTCGACGCTGGCTTCAGTTAAGTAGTAGGCTTGATGTTCCATCCACGTCTTGACTTCAGCCAGGCTGTCTCGCTCTCCGTACTTGAGGCTTCGCTTGGCGTGCCAGTAGGCAAGGTTGGTGATACCGATTCCCAGTGGTCTAATTTCGTCGTTGGATAGTTTAGACTGTATGGAAAGAAAGTCTTGATAGTCAAGAATGTTATTGAGGCTACGATGCAGTATGCGGCAAGCACGGCGCATGTCTTCTGGGTTACGGAACGCACCCCAATTGATTGAGCCCAAAGTGCAAAGTGCGATACGACCATCGCTGTCATCCAGACGTTTAAAGGATTTAGTAGGTAAAAGAATTTCACAGCATAAGTTACTCTGGTAAATGGTGTGATACTCAGGATCAAATGGTCCTTGATTCATCACGTTGTCGATGAACACTAGATAGATACGTCCTGTATCTGTGCGTTCTTTTAAAATGCCGCCCTTGAATACTTCTTCGGCCGACATTGTTTTTGTACGAAGCCCTGCGGTGTTTTCATACTTGACATACAGCTCTTCAAATAGTTGTGTGTTAGAATAAAAGGCTTGATATAAATCAGGTACTTCGTTAGGATCAAAGAACGTTATTTGTTCTTTGTTTTTGAATCGTCTCCAGAATAGAGCGGAAAGCACAACCCCATAATCCATATGACGGACTCGGGTTTCCTCTGTTCCTTGATTGTTCTTGAGTACAATAAGGTCGTCAAACTGGTGATGCCAGATTGGATAAAAGATAGTAGCACTTGCATTGCGAATTCCTCCCTGTGAACATGAACGCAGGTCACCAAACCATTTCTTTAAAAATGGAATCATACCTGTGTGCATGATTTCGCCGCCCCTAATAGGACTTCCTAAAGGACGTAGTCGCCCAATTTCTAAACCAATGCCAGCACGTTTGCTGGCATACTTTGCCATCATTTCCCCACTGGCAAAAATACTATCCAAATCATCATCGCTACGGATAAGCACACAGCTACTAAACTGCTTAGTAGGAGTGCCAAGACCAGCAAGCACCGGCGTAGCCAAAGTAAATAATCCATCTGATGCCGCATTGTAGTATTCCTTAATATAACGCATACGAGCCGAGTTAGGTTCTTCACTATGGAACACAGTTGCGGCGGCCACCATATATCTAATCTGAGGAGTTTCGTATGTTTCTTTAGTGCTACGGTTCTTTACTAAATATTTTTCAATTAGTTGTTCGATGGCAGCATAACTGTATTGTTCGTCCTTGTCATGGTCAAGCATGTCATTCATCTTGTTCCAATCATCTTCACTATACCATTCAAGAAGTTCACTTGTATAAAGACCAGTTGCTACATTACGTTTGATAATTTCGTACAGCGGAGGTACAGTATAGCTACCATATACGTCTTTTCGCAACATTGATAAACGTTGCTTGCCTGCTACATATTGATAATTAGTGTGTCCTACATCTGGATTAGCTTCTACATCGATTAGGTTAACAATAGCACGAAGTGTAATCTCATCAATTTCTTGTGTAGTAATACCATCATAAAACTGTGGTTGAGCTTTGATTTCAACCATACTTTGACTGACGTCAGCAATTCCAGAACATATTTTAGTAATCTGTGCCTGCCATTTTTCAATCATCAATTCTTCTTTTTCTCCACTGCGCTTGATAACAGTGATGGCCCACGCCGATGTTGTCATTTTATTCTTTTCCTTATCTGCTATTTTAATTTTAATATTTTATTTAACTCTGTACTGTAATAATTCTGTTATATTTTAATGTGTGGTAAGTCGCTTTTGACGATCTTGTTTAAAGTCTCAAAGTCACATTGCTCAATGGGTAATACATGACCCAGAGTGTAATTTAGCACAGTCTTCTCATCAATAACTGCTACTAGATGTACATCTTTTTCGCTGAAATTATTCACTAACCATAGTTCTACATTGCTATTGGGTGCAGTTATCCAAAGTGTATATGCTTGTCCCAATGCAATAGCACTGCGACAAAATTCACCACGATTGATCATATCCCATGGGTTGGGCCATGTTTCTGGCTTGTAAGGGTCTATTGTTTTACGTACCCATGGTGAGAATGTCCACCATGTGTTAACTGCTTGGACTAGGTCGTCGACAGTCATGCCCATTGCATTTTGTCTTAACTCTCTCCAAGCTAGGATTTTTTCTGTAGTAGTCTTATACCAAATGCTTAAATTGTTTTCCACTAGATGCTTATTTATAATATTGATCAAGACGCTGTGCCCAGAGATCACTGTAATGATCAAACTCATTGCCTTCTATAATAAAGGGTTGTAGTTTAGCATCTCGGTCAATGATATTAATCACACATTTTTTAATATCAGTACCATGTACTTCATTATGGGCCAGTGCGTAGGCACAGCATTGTAAAAAGTAATCTTCAATCCATTCTTTCTTCTTAGTCTTCTTAGTTGTTTTATGATCGATGATCGCAGGTGTACCTTTGTGTACTCCAATCATATCACTAGTGCCTGCATATAGGCCTGGATAGTATAATGCGGCTTCAATGCCCCATACTTCATCGATGTCACAGAACGCTTGATTAATCATAGTATCAGCCATGTCACGAGCCAGTATCTGAACTTGATTGTTGCCCTGTGGACGTTCTTTGCCTAATACATAATATTCTAAATGAGTATGCATCAGTGTGCCCAGACCTGCAGACTCTGTACTGATACGAGTAGCTTCGGCATCACCAACACGTTTTCTCCATTCAAGTAAGAATGTTTTATCTTTAGTCGAGTCTAGTACTGTTGTGACGCTGGGAACTTTTGTTCCATCAGGGCAAGCATAAAGTCGCTTGCCTGTGGATTCGTCACGGGAGAGTTTTTTGTATTCGTAGATTGGATTTAATAGCATATACACTATTATACACTGATTCCAGTGTATAGTCTAGTTATATATTACCAGTAAATTTGCCAATCGAATGTTGTGCCAGTAACTGTATTAGATCTGCGTTCAACATTATAACCCAAATCAGTAAAATACTTAATTATACTCGACATTTGGATTTCTTTTGCTCTGTCGGATATTACACCCTTCCAGACATTTGCGTATATTACACTAGTTGACATAGTGGTAGTACTTAATGTTATATCATAGCTGCCAGCGGCACTGGCAGTTAAAATGGCTAATTCAATGGCTCTGACTTCATTGAAAATAACCAAATCATTTTGAGCTTTACTTCTAGCTTGGGTGGCAGTTAACATAATAGATGCTATCATTTTAATTTATCCATTGCTTGTTTCAGTGCCGTGCTTTTCATCTTATTAACATCTTTATCATAATTGCTGGTCATCGATTTAATTTCATTGTTGTTTAACACAATCGAATCATATGTAGCTGTTGTAATAATATCGTTTAAATCTTTTCTATGCTTGTTAAGAATGTGAACTAATAGTTCAGGTGTTATGCTGGAATCATTTAAATCATTAATTAATTGATTAGTAGGAATAGCAGCCGCACCTTCGGCCTTTGCTCGTAACAGCAAAGGCTTGATAATTCCTAAAACTTGTTCGTCGCTGTCGACAAATTCGTATAAGCGCATTACTTCAACTCGCGCCCAGTTGGCAATTCTTCTTCACCGCTTGCCGCATCGGCCATACCAAACTCATCGCCTGTTGGTTCCAATGCAGGAGCTGGCATGCCTGCGCTTAGGTCATTGCCCATGCCGCCCATTGGGCTTTCACCTTTAAGAACTGCAACTGCATTACTTAAAGCGTCTTTAGCAGCCTTGACTGCATCCAACAATGTGCCGAATGATTGATCAGCGGCTTGGCCAAACGCAGTACCTTGCTCTTGACCAAATGTTGTTTTCATTTTTTCTTCTAATGGCATTAGTTCGTCTGTTTGCATTTGAGCAACATCTTCTGCCATCTTTTGCAGATCATCGACCATGTTCTGAGCAACAAGGATCAATTCAGCTTGAGCTAAATCTTCACCGCTTTGTTCGTTCATTCTACGAGTAGAGCGCATTGGACCAATCTCTTTAAGAATGTGACGTAATGCTTCGATGATCATAGTGTTCTTAACATAAGTAGCATCGTTTTGAAAGCCAACTTTTGCACTGGCAAATTGGTGATTTTCCTGAACCAATTTACTGATCAGTGACTGTACTTTGACTGAATCGCCGTGAGCAGCCAATTTCAAGCCATAGTGGCTATTCAAGAAGTTTTCTACCACACGCTGTTTGCGTTGTGTAGGGTTAAAAATTTCAGAGGTATTCATAATAGGTATCCTTTAGATTATTTATCAATATGTTTTAGATAATTTGGTTTTTGTTTCTTCTAATCTCACCTTGGCATCAGTTAATCTGTCTGCAAAAAGTGGGATTAATTCAGAGTTAACCGAGTTCATCTTATGTCTGTAAAATTTGATGTTTTCTAAACATCGAAAGTATTCTTGATCTAGTTCGTATATGACATCTTCTTGTGGGGCAGATCTATGTACCCCTTTGTGTAAGAAAAATATGATATGCAATGCACTGGAAAACAGCGCAATATTGTCGTAGACTGCTTCTTTGGTATATAAGTCAATGATAGAATAGTCGTTCTTTTTATGTACATTCAAACTGAATCTGTCATAGAACACTAGACTGCGTTCCTGTTCTTTCATAGTGACCATCATACCTAATATATTTTTAGGTATAGCATCATCCAGCATTGCTGCCACTTTAGACGATAGTCTATCTGCGCCTTTTTTATCTACTGAATAGTTTGTAGATAATTGCTTGTTTTTCTTCATCGTATATTCTATCTAATAATCCAAGACTAGTCATTTGTTCTGCTAGTTTTTGCTTTCGTTCATCTAAATCTTCTCTTGAAATTTGAGTAGATTCCTTAATTTCTTTAACGAGTTCTTGTTGCTCGTTGGTAATCATTGTTTTGATGCCGGATGCTAGTTCAACTATTTTCATTTTGCAAACTTCTTCCATCCACTGGCTACAGCACTTGTAGTTCCAGTGTCATCGCGTTCTTTACTTTTTCCACTTAACTTAATACTTTTGACACCCATTAGCTTATCGGCGGCATCCATTATTTCTACATCAGCATCACTGTAACCGACCATACCCAAGTTTTCTGCCCAGGCGCTTTCTTGTTCAAAGTCGTCAGCACTGTGGGAAGCGGCCGCGGCCAATGCAATACCATAGCGCAGTTGCATGTACGTATCTGTATTCCGAACTTCTGGTTCAATTCTAGCATTGGGTATAGATTGATCTATACCACGTTTTACTGTACCAAAATCTTTCATATGGCCGCCACCATATCCTTTATATGATTCGGAAACAATATCTTTTATTCTCATCTGTTCTGTAGCCTTTGAAGTAAACTTTGAATCTGTTTTACTTCTGGTTTATTCTTGTTCATTGGGTCTGTGACCATGGCTTCTAAATCACCTTGGTCGCTGTCTTGTGGTCCGTTGGGATTGACTGGTTTATTTGCTGTGCCAGGTAATGCACCTACTGTGCCCTGAGGCTTGATTGGTTTAAATCCGCTGGTCTGGGCACCTTGTGCGCCAGCATATTCTGTGGCAACACTGAATCGAGGATCGTGCTTACTTAAAATGTTTCTAGCAGAATCCATGTTATCTTTACTCACAGATGATATTAAATCCAATACTTCTGAAAATTTAAGTGAATTAGAAATTCCGGCAATTTCAGAATCACTGATTTCCCCGCTGGGATCTGTGAATCTTATTATATCTGTTAAACTTCGATCATCTGCCATATATTTGTTACCTTGCGTTTGTTGATTTATTCATTGTCTTCAATCGTTTACTCAAAGGATTAAATGCTTTTGTTCTCTTTGATTTTCTAACGATTTTAGCATTGAAGCGTTTTCTAATTCGCCTCATCATAAATCTCTTCTTCATATTTATCGCTTTACTACAAGCACTGACGTTGGCAACTGTTCTGCCTTTTTTCTTGCCGCTGGTGCAACGAATCATACGTTTTAATTTCTTACCACGCTTGGCCCAAACACGTTTAGCCTCTGTTAAAGTCTCTTCTGTGTCTTCGACTATGACTTCAAATTCCATCATTTTAATATTGATATAATACTATCTGCATGTGCGCTGGCCCAACTTACCACTATCATGCCGCCACCAAATGTATACATCCATTTGTCTTTGAACCGTTCCATGGCAGAAATCTTTTTAGACATTTCGGCATGTTGGGCACAACTAGATTGATACATCTCTTCTAATTTTTCTTCGATGGTATCTCTAGTTTTATCTAGACAATTGTGCAGGTCTTTTACGTCTACTTTTAACTCGTCAAGTTTCTCATTGAGATTCTCGACCTTAGTTTCGACTATTCCTAGTCTCTCTATTGTGGTTGCCATTAACACGAACTCCTTATAAAATGTGTTCTTCTTATCTCAAATGCCTAAGTTTGTGCCAATGGACTGGTGCCTAATTATGTAATGTATTTATCTAAATTATAAGTTATCGTTACGGATAAAGTATATATTAAGTTGATCGGCGGCGCCGGTTTCAAATACATTATTATCAAACGTAGCTGTTTCATCTAAGTCATCGTATACTGGTAAGCCATCAATATCTCTAACTAAAGATGACACTGATATGGCTCCGATTCGTTCACTGGCGAATCGTAATACCCACATATTGTGATTGCCTGTAAAATCTGTGCCAAAATCATAGTCAGTGACATCTGCCGCTGTAATTTTTTCCACGCTGGATAATATAGGTTGACTACCTAAACTGATTGCTTGTAGTAAAGAATTTAAATTCTGTGCTTGTTCATATGAGTTGCCAGCATTAGGATCATATACCCCTGTATCTGTAATATCTACCAATGTGTAGCAACTAAAAAATTCAATGTTGCCACCAACAACTTCGCCTGTTCTGTTTGTGCTCTGTGCCATGTTAATTCTCCTGTTAACGTATTTAACCTTTTATTTCAGTCAAAAGAAAACCGCAGTAAACTGCGGCTTCCCATCCCGAATAAAGTTAATTATTAAGATTTAGAATGCTACGTTAGCGACTGTGTAACCAGTAGCCGCTGAAACGTCTGCACCTTCGATGATCATGTTAACAACATCACTTGTACCGGCTGTGAAAGCACCGATAGCTGTGATTGTACTTGTCAACTGAACTGTCTGTACCAAAGCATCTAACTCTGATTGTGTAATGTTTGTCTTAGCAAAAGACTTGATGAATACGTCGCGACCGATCGCTGTAAATGGGGCTGCATTTGCCATAATAAAATTCTCCTAATTTGTTTCTTCGAAAACTTTGTTTTCTTAAGTTTATTTATCTTCTTTTTAAGATATTATACTATCTACTGTTTGTTTTTTGGGCCAGTTAGTGCATAGCCTAACTTGTATCCTGCTATTAAACCAGCCGCTGGGGCCAGGGTTGCCAGCCATCCTTTTTTACCAGGCTCCGGTTTTTGTCCATAGCCCAGATTGGCAAGTTCTGCATCTACTGGAGCATTTAACTTGTAGCCTTTGGTTTTACCCAAGTCTTCTAGGAACACTGCCATTTCACTGCGTTTCGCAAACTTACGATAATATTGTAGCATACGTGTAACTACTAATTCTCGTTGCATGTCATTGATGGCTGGCCAGTCCTGTGCCAATCTACGAATACTTTTTAATTTACTATCTGTTATGTTTAATTGTTTTTCTAAACGCAATAGTAGCACTGCGGCATCTTCTTTTCTTAAATTTCCATCTGCTAATAAATCTAAATAACGTTTCACAGTGGGAGTATGTACCTTTAGCTTTGACCTAAGCAAAGCATCAGCTTCTGGATTTTGACGTATCTTTTTGCTGAAAACACTGTCCGGATTCGACAGTATATTCAAACTGGTATATAAGTCTGTTCCAGCGAGTCTGGGACGTAAAAAGTTTCTATATCCTATGGTTTTATCTGCATAGTTCTTTGATACTGGTGCAGTTTCGTATTCATTTTGAAGTATGAATAATGAAATTAAATCTAAAAAAGCAAAATCGCTGACATTTCTTAAATTAAGACCTGTTGTGTTTGAGCGATACTGTCTACTTTCCACTAGTAGATCCCAGCCCGATAAATGTTCAAATTCTTCCATTATTTGCTTCTTTAATTTGTTTAATTCCTCTGCGAAATTTCATTTCATCGCCAGTTTTTAAGCTGTTGAATAAACGTTTTAATAAATCTTCACTTTGCTCTTGGTTAAAGTTTTCTTGTATATATTCAACAAGATACCGAGTACTCGCGATGACATTTACGGCCTTGTTTTCCACAAAACTTTCTCTGTCTCTTTGCGGTACAATATTTGTAATTTCTTCAAGTAAAGATCGTGTATGTTTACGCACTATTATAGTCCATCCTTGAAAGTATTTATCCAACAAACTGATAAATAACTTTAACAGTGGAGCACTATTATGACTATGATGTCGAGTACAAATTTTAATATGGGCACAGTTCTAAATAAACTACGAGCCATCGAAGAACAAGCAGAGTTAAACGAAATAGATCCAGGCATGGAACACAGCGGAAAAGAAATCGACAGCAGTTCTTTTACACGCACAATGAGTCGTTTGGCATCTATCAAAGATGCAGTAAGCGAAGATCACTACAACGATCTAAAAGCTGGCGTCCGTTCAATGTACATGAATCGTAGACCAAGTCTAAATCAAATGACTGCTCTCATGGATTTATTAGAAACTGTGCTGGCATATGTTGCAGAAGATAACAGCTTATTCCAAAGACTGAAAACGGACTTGAATAAGGACTCTGAGTCTGCTGCTCAAGAACAACCCGCTAGCGAACCGGACGCAGAAGTCGGTGCACCTACAACTGCTGAGCCGACACAGCCACCAGAACCTCTTCGTGATTTAAAGTAATCAACTCTTCTTTAGAAGATTATTAAGTCTGTTGTTACTGTCCATTGTTCTCATAGAAATAGATGGCTCTGAATTTGTAGGTTCAATTCCTGGTTTTAATTCTTTTCCGCCGGCTTGATAATCCCATGCATGAGTTCCAGTTGGCTTTTCCCATTTAGTCGATCCTGCGGAAGTACTAGTAGATTCTGTTGTCCGGGCCTGTCGACGAAGTTTATCATGTAACACATCTGCTGTAGTGGGTGCTTCTGGACTGTCTTCATCTAAGTCAGTGATACGTAAACTAGTTGTATTAAATTCTAATTCGATCTTACTGCCTACTGCACTACTACTACGTGTCTTCATAAACTGTAACTGCACCCTGCCACGCTCACGCATGGTAATACTGTTAAAGATACCAATCACATTGTCTGCTGTTTGAATCTTACTCAATCCACCGCTGATATGACTGTGGTCAAATTCAACACTTTCCACAGCTCCACGATTCAATTGACTTGCTGTACAGAACAAGTATTTGTCTTGTACTGCCATTGCTCTAAGTTCTTCCGAAACGTATTTGTCTTTAATAAACGTGTTCTCTGCTGATATCTTTACAGACACAGGAGACATCAAATCTAAATAATCAACAATAACATAATCAACTTTTTTATTAAGTTGAATCTGAAATTCTTTCAACCATGATTTTAAATCATTTACTGTAACGCCCGCAGTGAGTTGTACCATTTGCAACTTACCTGCTTTCTTACCCATCGTCCTAATTTTCAAGTCAACGTTATCCAAGTCTTTAAAAATATCAGCAGTACCTATGCCCATAAGCATGGCATCCATACGCTGACTGCTTAATCCCTCACTTAGTTCTAGACTAAAGTAAACACCGTTGAGTCCTTGTAAACTCCAATTCAATGCTAGATTCTGTAAGAATAAACTCTTACCTGCGCCAGAACCACCTGCAAAAATATTAAGTTCACCTCTATTAAATCCGCCAAATAATTTATAATCAATGGTTTTCCAGCCTGTGCTAATTTGACCGTTGTTTCTTCTCAATGCTTCTAGTCGACCTTTAGGATCAGCAAAGTAGTCTGTGCCAAAACTCTTTGGCAAACCTATACTACTGGCGTCTTTGATTAACTTTTCTACTTCCCCGTAGCGTTGCTTGTCCAACAAATCTGCACTGGCTAGAATTGCTTTCTCTAATGCTTTATGGCGGGCAAACTGTTCGAACTCTGTTAAGAACCATTCCTTATGGCTGGCTGCTTCTCCAGGAATAATTCTAAGATCTGTGTCTGTTACTGCTTTGATCTGTTCTATTGTAGGGCAGTCACTGTACTTGCCCGCATATTCTTTAATGAACTCTGCTGTTGTCTGCAAACTTCTAGAAAAGTAACTACCTTCTAAAACGTTTTGGCAACGACTCAGCAACTCCTTGTCACTTACCAGAAATTCTAAAAATAACTTTTGCAAGTCCGTACTATATTCTTTTACTTCATTACTCATTGACAATATCTCTTTCCCATTAATCTAATTTTTGTTGGACTGTGCTCTGCGGCCTCTAGTATGCTGTGAATAGCAAACAAGCGTCCATATTTCATTACTGCGTCGCTGACATCTTTACAGTTCTCCCATTCAGGAAAACTCACACTCCAGCCGTAATCTGCGGCACGTTCTACTAGGTCTCTGCCTGCTTTATCTGCGTCTGGAATCACGATAGGTTCTATATTTAAGTCTTCAATCAGTTGTGCTTGATGGTCACTTAAATTATTACTGCCAATACTTAATCCACTAGTTAGTAGCGCATCCATTTCGCCTTCTGTGACGATAACAAACTGTCTGTTATCTCGTTGGTTGTCTAAACCAAACACATAGTCTGCTGGTGCTTTTTTATAATACTTAGAAAACTTCTCTGGTATTTCTCCAACGTATCTACTTTGAAAGCCAACTATTCTATTTTCATAAGTCAGCGGTAGTATAGCTCGTTTGTTTAAGCCAGCATATTCTGTGTCTGTCTCCAACCATATCGCCAAGTCATATACTTGTCTGTGTTTTAAATATTCTATCTTCTCAGGAGTATCTAAAGGTCTTACTTCAAATCCTAGCTCGTAGTCGGGCCAATTAGGAGTCCAGGTTGGCTCTGGTTCACGTTGTACTAATATTTCTACATCTGCTTGGCTTAATAGTTCTAAGTTAAGTCGCTGTACTTCTGCTTCATCAAAGCCTAGTTGACGCATAAATTTACGCATCTTAAAGCTCAGTGTTCTGCCAGTGGTCCAACTTGTTTTAAAATTACAGTTAAAGCAATGATAGCTCACTGCTCCGTCTGGATTAAACATCATACCACCACGATGTTTTGTGTCTGGACGACTCTGTCCATTTACTACGCACATTGGACAGTTAAAGCTAATCCAGCCTTTGGGACTGGGTCTTCCGTGTATGCGTGATTGTAATAATGTTTGTAAGGCTGACATGCCTTACTATTTTAACTTCTGTAAAGTATTTTGTCAACTGTTCCGGTATTATCAGTGTCGGGTGTATATACCACTTTTATCCAACGGAAACTACCGCGCCAGTTCCAACCCTGAGTTTGATGTGTACCTGTTATTCCAATTGTTGGGCTGGTTGGTGATGAATCAAGAGGTAGCCAATATTGTCCATCGATAAATCTAATAGGACTGTAATTGCCCATACTACCGTATTCTAAACTACCAAAAGCAGTTAATCTGCCTTTAAAATTAGTTGTTTCGATTTGAAGAGTATGTAATGTACTGCTGTCATTTTTCTGTAAGTTACTTGCCACAGGCTGACTTACAAACGAACTACCGTCTTGTGTAAATTGCAACAATGTACTATTAAAGAATTTAGGATATGCGCCATCGACTAATTCAATTTCCATGGTGGCCGCCCTATTTAAATCAGAATACAAACTTCGAGCCATGCCATCATCTTCGTATAGTTGGGCACTGAGTTGATATATGCCGGGTTCGAGATCGGTTAGATCGTAACCAAATATACTAAACTCGCAATAACCATTTTGAGGTTCTTTGATCTGTGCTCGGCGCTGTAATACTAACTCGCCTCGTCTAACCTGCATAACATTAACCATGATAGTTTTACCCAGTAAGTTAACAGGTTTGCGATCTTGATTTTTTATATCAAAACCCAGCTTGGTGTCTACTCCCTTGTAGACCGTTTTTCGTGTTGTGCTAAATGGCATGTTTTTTGTCCTGCTGTATCCATCAGAGTATATTAATACGCTTCGTTGCGGATAATCTAGTAATGTGAATGTATCGCTCATAGTTATATTTATTTAAATTAATTGAATTGAAATGGCTGCTAAATATTGACAATGTCAGATCACAAAGAAATATTAGAAAAATTCCCTTTCTTAAGCCTATGCAGGGCAGGGGAAGACGAAGTCATAGGTATAATACAGAACTATACTCAAACTCTAACCAGTATATATGTGTTAAACGTATTAAACTGTGTCGAAGATCGCCAAGAATTCCTAGAGTGCGGAGAAGAATGGTGGTGGCAAAGTAATAGACAGCTACCAATTAATTTGTTTATAGGCCCTAAATTTAAACAGTTTAGCTATAGTCTCCGAACATATAATGTCAAGGATTTTGAATTGCTACACGGTGAAGCAGTTAGTCTACAAAACATTATCACCAAACGTATCAAACGTCGTCAAATCCAGCTAGTTCAAAAATTATAAGATAAGTACATGTATGCTAGAAATACTATATGCTCTTATACTTACCCACATCACCATTGTCTCTGTGACCTGTTTTTTACACAGAAGTCAAGCACATAAATCAGTTACATTTCATCCCGTTGTTGAACATTTTTTTAGATTATGGCTATGGTTAACCACTGGCATGATTACTAAACAATGGGTAGCAATACATAGAAAACATCACAGCACAACTGATAAAGAAGGCGATCCACATAGTCCTCATGTACATGGAATTTTAAACATACTGTTCAGAGGTGTTTACTATTATTATTTGTCGGGGAAAAATGCAAAAATGATAGTGAGTTTTGGCAGGGGAACACCCGATGACTGGATTGAACAAAAATTGTACACTCCCTATAATTACGCAGGAGTGATTCTAATGATGGCTATTAATGTATTGATATTCGGATGGATGGGATTTGTCATATGGGCAGTACAGATGTTATGGATACCTTTTTGGGCGGCAGGAGTTATTAATGGATTGGGTCACTGGTGGGGATATAGAAATGGTGCCACAAAAGACCGTAGCACTAATTTAATACCATGGGCTATATGGATCGGCGGCGAAGAATTGCACAACAACCACCACATGACTCCGGCTAGTGCAAAGTTAAGTAAACGCTGGTTTGAATTTGATATGGGATGGTTCTATATCAAAACTCTCGGTCTATTAGGACTTGCCACTGTTAATACTGTAAGCTAATTGATTGAGCTGTAATGCAATGGCCGCCGAATACCCAATGGCATGACTCTTCTTAAAACTATAAACATCTTCTGTTTTAGTCCATACTTCTTTTTCTATCTCACTCCAACTACGTCCAATTAAATGTTTCTTACCAGGACGTATAACTGCCAATACCATGGCAAGTTGCTCAATACTTCTTGGCTTCATTCTAATAACTGTATCACTGTGATTGTGAATATGAAACAACTGTTGAATAACTTCCTTGTGTTCTAATAATTCCCACATCGGCTCTTTGTCTAATAACTCATCTATCTGCTCGTTACTGGCAAAGTTACTGTAGATACCAACGTTGAGCAAGTCGATCTTAAACCAGCCTATGTTTTCTGCTTGTTTATAATCTATTGTAGATAATCCCGTGAACGGATTGGTGGGTACGTGATGAAAGTAAACGCCTGTGTTATGCTTACGTTCTTTCGTGCCTTCTTTTTGCATGGCCGCAGTATGCACTACTAATTTAAGAATTTGTTCTCTATCTGCAAAGTCTATGTCAACGTCAAAGCTCAATGTAAACTCCTAGATTCAAAAGGCTGTACTCTATCTTTTTTATCAACAATACTATCAACCATAGTATTATAGTCTTTGTCACTTAACACCGTTTTATATAATCCCAGTGCTTGGCTGGCAAATACTGCGGCCACTGCCAACGGATCATGCTCTTTGTTTAATAATTTTTCTATAACTAATATAACTTCATTATAGATATCTTCTAATTTATGATCTTCTTTACTCATTGTTCATCCTGGCGACTCTGTTTGCTTTGTTATCAGTAGCATACAGTTTTTGTTCCAACACTGCAACCTTTTTGAGCAAGCGTTGATATGACTCAGCAGTGGGTACCACTACTCTGGAACCATTCATTTCTATCTCAACCATGTCGTTGATTAGTCTAACCCGTGCTTCTTGTACTGTACTGCTTTTCAGCAATGCTGGTACTGCTCGTTGCTTGTATTGATTCATTTAATTTCCGCCTTGTTAAAAACTTCCTGCACCCAATCAGCATCACCCTGCTGACGTTTTACTCTGGCCTTCCATGATAAAGGCTCAATGTAATCTATCAATGTCTGAACCTGGCCAGGTTCAAACCTATCAATTAATCTGCTACCTTGATCTGTAGCAAAGGTACACCACGGACTGATACGACCCATTCTGATATCTTGTACTGCATCCACTGTGCTAACTCTAGCAAAGTATTCACTCCAATTATATCCAGTCTTTTCTGCCCAGGCTTTCATATTTAACAAACTTCGCTCAATTGCTCGCTCTACTGTTTCTTTTTTGGTTGTATCTTTAACGTAAGTTTCGTAGACAACTGCTTTACACCAGTCATCAATCTTAACAGCATTTTTTAAAACAAATCTAACAAATTCTTCCGGCTTGTCCAAGTTCAAATCAATGATATGCTTGGACACTTTCATGAAGTCGAGATAGTATCTATCACTGATAAAGTCTTCATAGGGCTTGTCGTGCTTGACGTTGGCAATAATCATTTTACGATATATAAGCCAGCTTTGATAAGCAATACGATTTTGCTTGGAATCTTTTTCCATCATTCTACGCTTTTTCTCACATAAGTGAGACATAAGAGTAGTTTCACGCACAAAATCTTTATTACAAAATTTACATTTATAAGTCATTTGCACTAGAGATAACATCTTTGTCTTTAACATGGTATTGTTCCAACATATCCTTGGCGGATTTTTTATCTAAGTTACTGATCCAGATATCTAATTCTTGATCATCTAAGTGCGGATACTGTTCACGTAGCCAGGCTCTAAAAGCATTTTTCTTTTTTCTCTTACCGCCGCTTGGAGCAATGTATGGATGCTTGAGACTTTTACCAATGCCCACCATGCTCATTAACTTCCAAGTCATTTCAGGATCTTTGACTTCACTGAAGTTGACATTAACAATGTCATTGGTCATAATCAAGTAATGTTCAATGACAGCATTGTTAGCACTTTCGGCACTGCTCAAATATCGTTGAACAAGCCAGGGACTAAACCCTTTCTGTTCTTCTTCACTGAGATTTTCGTAGAGTTTTTTGTTGCGAGTATCCAAAGCTGGAAGTACTCGATTAAACATATCTAACATAGGAGCTTTTGTTGCCATACTGTATTATACGCTGTTTAATACATTTTGTCTATGGATAATACTTCCGGTAGCTTGGTAGTTTCTTTGACAAAGTAAGCACATAAAGGCTTGAAACCTGTTTCCAAAGGCACTGCTAGAATATGTCCATGTTTAAGTTTAGGAGTATACCAACGAATGTCTTGAAACACGTTGATAATTTCTAATGGTTGAAAATCTAATCTAAAACTACTAATAGGATTAAAAGCAAACGCACTAAAACCACGGTCATTGATATTCATGATAGGAACAATCTCCGGATCTCCATGATCTTTTTCGCCAATGACAACGTACCAATCCAAGGGCACTTGTATAATATGATCACCTATTTTTAATACTGCCGCAGGTGCGTGAAATGTTTCCATGAAGATAAGTGGCACAAAATGATAGTCAACGTTTTTAGGATCATTCCAATCAAGAACTCCATAACGTAGATCTTCTACTTCCTCGGGCAACGAGTTTAACTCAAATGCTTCATTATTAGAAGTTAGTATGTTCATAGGTATTTTACTTTCTCGATTTTATAAGGATAGCCAGCTTCCTCATAGTATTTCTTTCTTGTAGTAAGATGCTTCTTACTAAACTTTGCACTTGACGTCAAGTCCCAAATTTCTACATGGTCTTTATCTTGAGCACGTCTAATGCCTCGGCCAATACTTTGTATAACGCGGACAAAGCTCTTTCCGGGCTCCAAAAGAACCAGATTAAAAATACGAGGAATATTAATACCCACAGAGGCCACACCATAAGTCGCCACAATAACCTTGCCATCGCTGTCTTTAATTTCATCATAGTGTTCTTTTCTATCTGTTGTTTTCATTGCGCCGCTGACGAATACACTATCTGTAATCCTTTCACAGAGTAATTCACCTGCTTTAATTCTATCTACTAATACTAATGTGTTCCCTGACAAAGCAAGACTTTTTACAAACTCTGCAATGAAATCTATGCGACGAACATTGGTAGTTAAAAATGTTAGTTCTTCCTGATATGTCTGATATTGTGCTGTCTCTTGTAGTTGTACAATGTTGACTGTGCAGTTGGCTAGTACTCCTTGGTCCTGTAGATCCTTGGCAGCAATCTTATTCACCACAGGACCCAAGGTTGCAATCAATCCAACTCGCTCAAAGTCTTCTTTAGGAATAGTTCCAGTCAATCCCCAACGAATAGGAACATTGGCGAATGGACCACTAAGCAATGCTTTAAGCACATCTGCCTTGGCTTGATGTACTTCGTCAACAATAATTGCTACTAGATCTTGACCAAACTCTTCTAAACTTAAAGGACTGAGTCCATCTTTAAAACGTTTTTCTAATACATTAAGACTTTGCCATGTGCAGATGGTATGTGTCTTACCCAGTTCTTTTTTATCGCCAAAGTAAACGCCTACGTCGAGTCCTAACAATTCATAATCTTCTAATGTCTGTTTGACTAGATCTTTGTTAGGAACAATAATCAACGTTCTTCCATAGTCCTGCACACTTCCGGATAACGTTGCTGTTGTAATTGTTTTACCAGCACCCGTACTAATCTCTTGTACACATTGTAAGTTATTTAGAAACTTATTAATAGCATCAACTTGATAGTCACGTAGCAATACTGGCTGTCCTTCGTTGACGTGACCTTTGGGCCAAATAGTTTGTTCATGAGTTGTTTCAGTTACTTCAAGGAATTGAAAGTTATGATTAGTTCTTTGGTCATCAATTTCAATGTTGTATCCTTCGTCTACTAGGATAGGAAGTATTCTGTCTAATAAGTTAAAGTAAGTGCTACCGCCTAGACTAAAGTAACTAACGCAACCATCCCAACGTCCTAGCTTATATGCTGGACTATGGTAAGCCCAGGGCTGGAAGTATTTTAATTCTTTTTCTAGTTTACGCCTAGTTGCAGTTACAAGGTCAGATATCTTAATGTTAACTTCGTCTTTAATATGTATTGTACAAGATGTCATAGACATAGTATAACATCTTTAGTCACAAAAAAGCAACCTTTCAGTTGCTTTATTTGTTCATTTATTACCTTTTAAGTAATCCTTTTCTTTGTATGTTTTAATCATATGGCATCTACAACATAGAGTTTGAATGTTCTCTGCGGTATCTGCGCCACCGTCACTTTTACGTTCCAAATGATCTCCGTGCATTACGCCACGCATACAACGAAGTTTATGGAATGGATCTTCAATGTCATCAAACTGACTATCTTCTCTTGGATCATATCCACACTTCTCACAAAGCCAGCCTCTGTAAAATGTATGTGGGCGATCTGCTTTTCCCATTCCGCCTTCATAGTCTGTAAGTTGAAGTTGATGTTCACGGCAGAAACCATCGCTGCCTGGCCCATCAAAAATTGTAAGATCATTATCACAATCTTCCAATCTACATTTACATTCTAATCTATACTGTTCTTTGAGAATACTCTGACTTTTGAGCTTGTCTTTGTTAGAGTTTCTAAACGTAGTCATATTACCACAAGTCCTTTTTGTTAATAGTAAAGCCATTGTTAGGAGTAAATGCGGGCACTTTTAATTTAGTACTCTTTTTAAGTTGTGCAATTAAAAACGGAATACCTGTACGCATTTCTGTAGTAAAGCCTTTCAAGCCAAACTCTGCAAATGATTCAGGATTAGCCTTAGCGTACCACGATTCGTAAGACGCTTTAACTTTGTCCCAGAATGGACTTGTAGGACTAAAGTCTGCTTCAAAGTTGTCTTTGGTAAATGCTACAAACTCTAGCAAATATTTTTCGTCAACTGCAATCTTTTGTTCATAACACAAATTAAAGTACTCATATAACTGTCTAGCTTCTTTAGGCTCGACGGGACGTTGTTGATTTAAGAAACTCCAATACTGTGCAAACATACGAGTAACCTCTGGATGCTTGCGTGTCTTCAAACTCTTGCTCATAAGAGTATCGGCTAACAAAGTGAATGCGCCTGGTTGGTCTTCATCCCCAAACTTACTATGTGTGGCAAACAATCCTGCGGCGGCAAAGTAGTCATTCTTAAGGGCTGTGTCAATCCATTCTTGGTCATCTGCCTTATCAATCTTAACACCAAATACCATTTGGATATACTTGTCAATAAAGTCTAGTTCTTCCTTGGCATCGCCATTAAGCAAAATAAAGTTACGACGAATTTCCAATTTCTGTTTGACATTGTAAATCACAACTGGGATCATGGCGTTAGCTGTCTGCTCGCCAAATACTTTTGTTAGAATAATATGCAAAGCAATAGCAGTATGTTGACCCTCCCATGCAATATAATAACCAGGTTTGTTTTCGTCTACATACACTTGAATTGCCATCACCATACTACTTTTAAAGTTCTGTAGAATATTCAATACGTGGCGGAGATTCAAACTACGTTGCATAGTACTGTCAATTAGGATTTTGTCCATTGGAACTTGGATTGCTTCACAAAGTTTCATGTCGGAAAACTTTGCCCAGCTGGCATGTCGACGTTTATACTCGTCAACCATTGCAGTCAGCATATTTACAAATACTGGAGAAGATTTCAGCGCATCTGCAAGACGTTGTTGTAAAGAAACGAAGTGGCTGGTAGATTTTAGATAACGCCCGTTAATAGTTTGAGCGTGGGTAATAGTTGTCATAAGTAAATTTCCTTTTTAGCGGGCAAACTCGCCCTGGGTTTCGGTCATACTCGACCTATAAAGCATAACGTAGCTTATTCTACGTTATGCAATAATTATAACATTAAATTCAAATTCTGTCAATTAGAACACACTTCTAGCAGTGAACGCAACCGTGTTAGCATTTACACCATTAGCGTTAAACTGGCGTCCTACTGCAAAACCTACATACGTTTGGTTTTGTACTTGCACATTATAGCCAAGTATTAAGTTAGTCTCACGTTTACCGGATGCCAAGTTCATCCGTTCTGAGGAACTAATTGGTGTGGCAGTTGTATTGTCTTCTGCGTCTGTGCTGTAGTTATAGCCAGTAATCGCTGTAACGTCTGCATGACCTCGACGAACTGCCACAGGACCTTGTACACTTAACGACAACTTGTCATTGGTCTTGCCGCTAAAGAAGATATTGTTTTTGGCAATACCAAATTTCCAAGTGTCACTGACCAAAGTAGGACTCAATGCAATCATGCTGTTTTGCACACTACCAGTTTTTGTAATGCCAACACCATAGTTACCTAATATGCTAAAGTTTGAGCCAATATCTTTCTCACCACCAACCAAGGCCCAAGTTGTACCACTGTCGCCAAAAGCAGTAAGTCCAGAACCATAGTTGTTTAGAAAGCCATTACTTTCTGTCATAGAACCAACTTGCAAGGACACTTTGGTATTGTCATATGCTGTTTCATATTGTGCCGCTACGCCATTTGAACTTTGCATAACCGACATAGAATCTGTTTTACTAAATGGAACTGTAAACTCACGATAGCCTGTGCCCTGCATGGCAAGATAAGGACTCATTGCCAAACTGTTTACTGGATTACTGTTACCAACTGCCCGTGTAAAGTCTGCGGTATAGTTGCGATTAATGTTGTCAACAACTTGTACGTTAGACAGCACACTACTACCTTTCATAACGCTATTCAAACTACCCGTTGCACTAATACTAACATTGACCACAGACGTGCCTGTTGTCACTGAACTCGATGACAACGAACTTGTTGTATATTTTACTGTGCCTGTTGGCAATGTAGCTTTGTTAAAATTAACTAGACCATAGCCATAAACTTCATCTACGCCTTTGGCGCCCAAGTCTGTGGCAGTTGTCTTAACTAGATCAACCAGTTGAGCACCACTAAGTTGTGGCCAAGCCTGTTTCATAAGTGCAATGCCGCCCGATACAAAAGCTGCCGCTGGGCTTGTGCCGCTAACCGCATTGCCTACATTGCCTGCTTTGGCTTGATTGGGTATAGCACTAATAATGCCTTCACCTGGTGCTACTACAAAGAAGTCTTTGACATAGTAAGGATCTTTACACGTTGTACCTGACAAGGCAGTACAAAAGCTACCAGCACGATTTGAGAAGCCACTGATAACATTGTTATCTCCCACACTTCCTACAATCAGCATTCTGCCACCAAGTACCAAATTACCTTTTGAGTCTACTTGAGTAGCATAAGCACCTGGAAATTGTGCGTAAGGTAAACCATCATTGCCTGCCGCGGCAACAAGAGCCATGGTCTTGCTTGCACCAGCAAATGCTGTTAATTCTTTTGTAGTGTTACCATACATTGAACCGTATGCCACAGGAGCCTTGTACACACCATTACCCAATAGTGTCACACCTTTTTGGAATGTCTTGTCATAACTGCTACCAAGACTCATATTGGCCACTGTGGCGCCATTGGCTTCTGCCCAAGTCAGCGCATTAATCAATGCCGGGGCACTAATGCCAGTGCCACTGTATGTCCAAGTTTTTGTTTTACTGTTATATGTAACACCTTGACCGACCTGTGCCAACAATAGACGAGCATCGGGTGCAACACCTACGGCGCCGTTACCATCCGACTTGCCGGCAATAATACTTGCCATCTGAGTGCCGTGCATACTCCAAGTAATGTCTGTACCTACTTGGATATTAGACCTAAAGTTATTTAGATTAGTCTTTGTATTTTCTACAACAATCTCACTGAAGTTCTTGGCCGCGATAACTTGCCCTTTTAAGTCTGTGTGAGACAAGTCAAATCCGCTGTCTAGTACTGCTACCTTAACACCAAGGCCTGTAATGTTACGACCCCATGTAAGTGTAACACCAGTGCCGGTATATGCGTTATACATAGTCGTGTTCAACGCACCTTTGACATTGTAAAATTCTTTAGTAAGAACTTGGGCCTGCACACTTGTTGCTAGTGCCGCTACTGCTAAAGTAATTAGAGTGGGTTTGAATTTCATTTAAATTCCCTTTGTTGTTTTAAAAGTTATTATAGCACAATGCCCAGTTAACGTCAATTAACTAGGCATTGTTTAGTTTAGCACACTTCTGCACGTTTCAAAATTGTTGTCTCTGCAAGACGACGCCAATTGTGCTCACTCATCTTACGCAGGTCTGCAATCTTCAAAACTGTACGCAAACTCAGTTCACGCAAACGAGCTTTCATTTCCCACATGTAGTCCACAATTTCTTGTGCGGCATGCTCTTCAAAATCATAACTGTCCAACATACCGTCACGCACAATTTGTTTAATACGCAGAAACTTGTCACGTTGGGTGTCCATTGTCAAGTCCAAATAGTGGCAACGGCTTTCCAATGCGTCCAAATGGTCTTTTAATTTCTTACTGCGAACGTGCTCAAACTTAATGTTAGTAATAAAAATCACACTACCTTTAAATTCAAAACGATCCGGAATGCCTTCACGACCCAACATATTACTATCAGTGTTCCAAGAAATATAACGTTTCTTAGAACTGTCTAATGCGGCTTTCAAAATGTTCAACGACAAGTCGTCAAGCAAGATGCTGTCACAGTCATCAAACACTAACACGTTGCCTTCATCGGAGAACTTGTAAAGTTTGGCATACAAACCCAATGCTGACATTGCACCTTTGACAACTTCAAATCTGTTTTTACGATTAGCCATTTTGTCAAATAAACTGGCTTGCTCAAGTACCTTCTCAACGCCGTAGCTCTTACCTACGCCTGGAGGGCCGCTGACAATCATAGCACGAACTGCACCTGTTGTGGTGCCTTCTGCCATTTGGTCTAGGATGTCAAAGCGTTCACGGATGCGCTCAATAGCTTGCTCATCTGTTTCTGTGTACACTTCTGGCTCTTTAGTAGTTACTAAAGAAAAGACATTGTCGTCTTTATTTGCTTTGTTGCGCTGACTATCTGTCATGTCAGCAATAGTTTGACCACTCACTGTAATATCCTCCATTGTTTTAACTTTAACACGAATAGCTTTACCTGGATAACCTAGGGTGCCGTCATCTTGAACTGTTACATACATACCTTTGCTACCAGACTTAACGTCTGACACCAATTGGAATGTTTGGTTACGAACTTTAACGCCGCGATACTCGCCTGCAAAAATAGTTACATTAGCCATTTATAAACTCCTGTTTTGTTAATCTATGTATGTATTATAGCACTGAAACCAATTTGTGTCAATTAATGACTGCTACTTTGAACATTTTTAAGCTGGCATTGTCAGCACAGATTTGAATTTTATTCTCAAATTTAACACCTGTTTGTACGGGTATTAAAAGTGTAACAAAAGTATTAAGAAATCCAGGCTTTGCTGTAGGGGTAATTTTGATACCAACTACTTCTGCATTGCGAGTACCTGCGGCACTTGTATACACAATTTTAGTTCCGATTGCTAGTTCCATTTTGGACTCCTTTTTGTTTCGCTATGTATGTATTATAGCAAAGGATCCAATTTGTGTCAATTAACCCAAAGTAGTGTCATCCATGCCCGCTACACGGAGTTTGACAATGTTAGTAATCTGCCATTGCTTGGTGTCAATGGCTTTCATAATGCCGAGGTACTTGTTACGGATCATGGCAAACTCATTTACGAGAATTTGCCATTCAATTACTTCGTCGTCTCCATCTACATATTTGTCAGCACTACGGTCACTGAGTGTTCTATTATAATTTTCGGTATACTTCCTAAACATCTCACTTCGTTTTTTTCTTAGTTGGATGTTTAGGAATTCAAGTATAGCTTCAACTTCTTGCAATTGGTTAAATCTGTGTTCCACTATTCCAGGCATAAGTCTAGAGTTTGTTTCCAAGTTACCTTTGATACTAGTTTCTATTCTAGCATCTTGTAATTCAGATTCATAGTAGGCTATTGAGCCTGGCAACTCATCTAAGTTGCCAGTAACACGTCTATACCAATTACTCATTCTTCGTCGGCGTCGGAATCGTAATTATCTTCTTCGTAGTCATCATCATCATCGACAATGTCGTTGGCAGTGTATAAGTCTTTAATTACAGCATCTAATGTACTGTCATTGCCGAGAAGTTCTTCTGCAACACTATCCATTTCATAGTGATTCTCCAAACTACGCAGTAATGCACAGGCAGCATCATAGCGTTCTTTCTTATCAATGTAAGTCTTAACAGTGGCCCATACGTCTACAATCAAATTAACTTGTTCATCATGAAGCATCTTCAATCTCCTCCAAAGGTGTTATATCTGCTATATTTACATCTGCTGTCAGATCTCTAAGCATAATATCTGCCATTACTTTGTCCAAAAGCTCATTGGTCCATGCTTTACGCATTGCTTTAAAGACTTCGCCTTCTTTAGTTGTATAAAGATAACTGTTGCCTTCACGCTTCAAACTGCCACGTTCTTCCAGCAAGTCAAATAATCCGCTGTAAGGACTCATACCTGTTGCATAAGGAATCTGCACATGCACACTTTCAAATGGTTTAGCATAACGAGTTTTCATGATCTTACAACTGGCGCGAATACCATTGACTGTTGTGGTCTTATTGCCATCTTCATCCAGTTTCAATTTCAATTTACGCATGGCAACTACAATACTGCTGGCATAGATAAAGCCTTGGCCGCCAGAGATCTTATCGTCCGGATCAAACATGTCCTGACTTGCGTATGTGTGGTTGGTACATACCATACCAATGTTTAGATTACCAAACATATTAACTGTGTTACGAACCAGCGATGTCAGTGCTTTGGGCTTACGACCCATGTCACCTTTCATATCACCTGCTTGGAACTGATTAACGTCTGTGGGTGTTAGCAACATGCCTAAACTGTCAATGACAAACAATACCTTGGGTCTAGCATCTTCTGCCATGGCTTTGTAATCTGCGACAAATTTGGTAATAGTCATGGCCACGTCATCAATCATGGCCATGTTAAGTTTTAACAATTTTTGTTCGCTTGTATCTACGCCAAGTGCATGTAGCCATGCTTCGTCTAGTGCGTTTTCTGTGTCGATGAGCACAACATAAATGCCCTGCTCTTGTGCGTGACGAACTAGATTGCCAGAACAGATATAACTTTTGCCTGCGCCCGACTCGCCGGCAAACACAGTGACCTTGCCCATGGGCACGCCTTTAAAAAAGTCGCCACTAATCAAATAGTTTAAGGTATAATTACCTGTACTGATCCAATCTGTAGGATCATTAAAACCAATGCTAAGGCCTTCAATGCTCTTGGTAATTTCTTTTCTAAATTTACTTACGTCAAATGGTTTAGTCATATTATTCTCCTTGCAAGTGTTTCATAACATTCTCTGGACTTGAAACGCTATATGGATCAGGATCGGCAGCACTTGATTCTGGTTCCACAAACATTTGTTCCACGTTGCCGTTGTCAATGATTGCGGCATAACGACGACTGCGCTTGCCAAATCCAATAGCACTCATGTCAACTGTCATGCCCATGCCTTCTGTGAACGTGCCAGCACCGTCTGGAATAACTTTAACGTTTTTAATTTTAAGAGCACGACTCCATTCGTTCATAACAAACGCATCATTGACGCTAACGCAATAAATATCATCAATGCCCTGTGCTTTGAAATCATTAAATTGACCTTCAAAGCCCGGCAATTGATATGTACTGCACGTTGGTGTAAATGCTCCGGGCAAGCTAAACACTATTACTCGCTTGTTGGCAAACAAATCATTGCTTGTTTTAAAAACAAACTCGCCGCCGATTGGACAGCCACCTTGTTCAGGTTCTTCATCGCCTTGTCTAAAGGCAAAAGTTACATTCGGTATATTTTTCATTTCATTTTCCTTTTGTTCTTGATTATAAGTCATAATCATTTTTGTTAATGGTTCCATTTTTTCTTGGAAGACTTCGGGTACCTTAACCGATATGCGTTTCATATCCCAGTCACTGGGATAATGACGCAGTATGCTATAAGCCTCACGTCTAACTTCTTTGGAAATTCTAGGATACTTTTTCTTATCATGAGCAACTTCACCCAAGAATCTACTTGCCCATAATACAGCACGATATCTTTCGTCTGGTAGTGTCATTTGATACTCTCTACTTTGTGATAGTAAACGTTTCTTCTGCATAGAAGAACCCGGGCGATACAATAACCATTTACCGGTTAGTTATCGCAGAGGCCCGGGCCGTATTTACTTTTGCTGACGATTACGAATCATTGCAAGAATATCATTGACATTCTTTTTGCCTTCTGGAGCGGCTGTTGTATCAGCTGTTTCAAAAGGTGCGTCATCTTCGTCATTGACGATTGCTGGCTTTGCTGCCACAACAGGAGCAGGACGAGCTGCCGGAGCAGGTGCTTTGAAACTTGCTTCTGCGGCTTCAACATCTGATGCTGCCACCAAGTTACCAAGGTTTACACCTGCTGGTTTAAAATGCTGACCCCAACGTTTGGGATCATACAGCTCGCCATCAACGCTGGCTTTGAACATGTCATAAATGATGTCAACTTCTTCTTTACTAGGCTTTTTAGGCATAAAGTCATTCAAAGTAAACAAGTTGTGATCTGCAATAGCTTGCAGTTCTACTTCGTTCAAACCACGTTCTTTACGGGCAAAGCTACTTGTGCTGTAGTCTGCGTATTGACCTTTTGTAGTTTTTGTTAGTCGGAAGTCTGTGCCATTCTCATAGTCTGTAAACAGATTATCCATTTCTGGATCCATCAACGCACCTTTAACAATGTTAAAGATACTTGGGTTGATAATCAAACGACGGATTGGATTTTCCGGTTGTACATCTTCTTGTAGCTTTGTGTCTACAACAAAGCCTTGAAAGACATAAGATTTTTTCTTCCAGTACTTACGACCTAAGTCTTCCAAAGATTTATCTTTGAACCAAGGACGGATCTCTGCGTGAATCGGACAAGTCTCTTTCCACATTTCCATGCAAGGAACTGTTACAGTTACTTTCTTACTTTCGTCTCCACCCAGAACTCCTGCGAACTCTAGTCGGATCATTTGACGCTCTCTCCACGGGAAAGTGTTAGTGTCATCTCCGTCTGGGAGGAAACGTAATACTGTAGTTGAGTTTTCGGGAATATTCCAGAACGGAAAGATTCCATTGTCGCCCTGTGAGCGATTGTTTGTGCCGCTTTGACGTGTGTCTTGCTCAAGTAAGCGAGCGCGGATTTCTGCTAGTGATGTTGCCATAATGTTTTTCCTTTAAAAATGCCAGGGTTAAAAAAGTTTGTTGCCTGGAACACAAGATACTCTCATCTTGTGAACAATTATAACACTCTATTAAGTGCTATGTCAACAGCAATTTTTCCTTTTGGATGAATTGCTGTTGAAAATATTTATATTCTTATTTCAGTATTTCTTTTAGTTCGAACCTGGCCATAACCGATTCAAATACTTGATCCACTGTATTCAATTGATGTACAATTTTGTAATTGGATTCTTTAACTGCGCTCTTACCAATAATGCTACGAGTTAAGTTTTCAACTTCCATAGCATCCAATTTGCCTTCTTGGACATATTCGGCTATCTTAGTTAAACTTGTTTTGACTGCGTCGTCTTCTAATACTGGTAAAATTGTATTGATTAATTGAGTAGTATTGACAGTTGGACTTTCGTAGACCATCATGCTCATCATTTCTAAATCTGGAATAGCACTAACTTGGATTGATGTTGATTCTTCTACTTGTTGTTTTAGGGTTTCGAGTTCTTGTCGAGCTTCCATTTGTTGTTGATATTGTTTTACATAGCCATTTAGTTTTGGTAATAGTGAGCCAATGCTTTCGTCAAATACGTTTTTGGTTAGTTTTTCTTGTAGTGCTTCCAGATTTGTTTCGTCGGCCTGCGATTTATCTTCCATAAATCTTGTTGGATTATATCTTCCCAATAGGCCTTTAATTTCGCTGAGACGTTGAGTAACTGCAAATTGTACATCACCGGCTTGTTCTTGTAGGCCTTGGCTTCTAATGTACTTAGATACCTGTGAAAGTTGATTGCGTTCTTCACTTAGTCCAATGATTTTTTGTCCAACTTCATCGTAGGGCGTGCCGCCTTCAGCAACGTGTTGAGTCATAATACGTGCGCCAGTTAAATGGTTGTGCGGATATTTGAATCGTTCACCTTGTGCGTTTTCAATAAACAATGCGCTGATGTTGCGACTACGACTGCCACGAACTTCTTCGTTGACAGCAGTGTTATGTCTAATGATTAGTTTAGCACCTTCAGTTTGTTGGTAACTGGTTTTAGTTGAACCCATTGTCGGGCTTAAACTCTCTTGGACTTTTGCCATGTTTTCTACATCCTTTAATTCTATTTCTTTGCCGGTGTACGGCAATCTATCTAATCCCAATGGGGGGTATTTCTTTGCTATAGCACCAATTGTATCTATTAACTTTTTGACCTTGGGCATATCTGTACTTGTGCCGTATTTAAATTTGATAACATTGTCATCTTGATCTAATTCTACTGTAAACTTTTGATCTTTACTGTAAAAACTACGGCCTTGAGTAGCATTGGCGGTTTGTCGACCTTTATCATCAAAGATAATAATGTCGTGACCAAAGCCTTTAAGTTGGTCAAATATTCTGTCTGAAACTGAGTTATAATCTATAGCCATACACTTATTTACCTATTTTAATTAAATTATTCCAATTGGCATGGGCTGTAAATAATCGCCGCTGTTTCGTTCGACTAATGTGTTATATGTTGCTTCATCATACTTCATGACATACTCAATTAATCTAACTGCTAGTATAGTACCCATGACCAAATCATCTGTTTCGCCTTCTTTGGCTGCAAAGCCAGTTCCTTTGGCCACAAAGGTTTTTAGTTCTTGCACAAGACTCTTACTTTTTGGATGCATTTTACTGCTTTCGATATAGTATTTTAATTTGGTACAAGCGGCTATTTTACTTTTATTTGTTGTGTTAAAGCCACGACGTTTAGCGCCAGTTTCGCTGATAAAATGTCCAGCAATACGTTCTTCGCCATATTCTTGAATAGCAACCAGTGCGGCTTCGCCCAGTGTATTGTTTTCAACACTCCAGTAGATATTATCATTGCTCGCGCCTTTTTCACGTAACCAATCCAATATAGTAACAAAATTTCTAAGCTGGCCGCGGATGTCTGTTTTGTTATGTTGCCATTCTGCTACTTGAACCAGATCAGGCAAGCTGAAAATCTCGATGGCCGCGGCATCGCCGCCCGTGCCTAAACTAGGATCCCATGCAGCCACATATATTTTATCTTTGTCTATAGGAGTATATACTCGTAGTTGTCCCACTCGTTCATAGGGATCTTCTCCTTGCAAGTTTGTTAATACTAGACCACTGATCAATGTTTCATCTGCTGTGATGAACAAACATTCATGTTCACGCATGAAACGTTCGCTGCCAATTTTACTGCGTTCATGATCTGCCCAAGCTTCATCTCTGTCTGGATGGTCGCTCCAAATGTACTTAATACTTTTAAATCCGTTTTTGCCGACTTCACGTTCATTGCCAAACTCGTCAAACTTTTTAATGGCATCATTCCAAATTTGTGCAAACTGATCATTGTCTTGATTAGGTGTACTTGTAATAATACACTTACCGCCTGTTGACAGCGTTGGGCTCAGTGATGTCCAGAACTCTTTGGCAATACGTGGCGGAACGAAGGCAAACTCATCTAAGTATACTAATGTGATGGACATACCACGACCAGTATTTTCTGTTGTTGTGGCACTGACAATACGACTGCCGTTGTCAAAGTCGATACTACCCTTGTTATAACTTACTGCACCAGCTTTGATCCATTCAGGTAAACTTTCATACATAAAACGTACACGTTGCATGATCTCCTGACTGCCTGTGTATTTGTGTGCGGCTATAAGAATTGTCGAATCTGGAACAAACATAGCGAACCATAACAAATACCCTGCGGCACAAGTTGACTTACCCATTTGGCGGCCAAGCATATTGATGCTATACTTGTGATTTTGATAAGCGTTGATTAATTCTATTTGATAGTCGTAGAGTTCAAACTTGATACGACCTTTTGTGGGATGCTGTATCCACATATACTCGCTGATAAAGTATATAGGATCAGTAGCGGATTTTACAATCTCCGCTATCTGATTCTCTGTATAATTTTCTTTTTTGTAGGGCTGTTTAACTAAAACCGCTTGACCGCTCATTTGCCTGCTTTAAAGTTTTTGTAGTCCTGGAACATACGTTGTTCGTTCATTGGGTTATCACCGCTGGCGCCTGTACCAGGATAGTTTGGTTTGCCTGCGCCTGTGCCTTTTTGTCCCCAGTCGCGAATGTCACCATGTGCCTGCGGATCACGTGCTCGCGTATTGTCAGGAGTATTTTCATAACCTGATTCTTCTACTTCTTGTTCGCCTGCTGCCGCTGTCTTGGTTACTTCGGCGCCCTTGTTAACACCCGCTAACTTCATGATGTGAATAATTTCATCAGGCATGTCAGTTGTCATACTTAAATTGTTTTCACCATTTTGAATACTTAATGTATAGGTTGCGTTTGGTTCTTCTGCTGCCATAGGAACTTCCATGTGCGGACCTTTTGGTTCTGTCATTTCTGGACTAGACATACGTGCCATTATTTCAGCTGGAATACCCATGTGTGATTCACCGTTGGGTACTGATGTCAGTGGACTCATGTCATTACATTCGTTTACTTTATATTTTTTGCCACCAACTTCAAATTCTTCTTCGCCGGCATCTTTGGCTGCTTTTAATGCGCCGCTGAATTCATTGCCTTCTTGTTTCATATTAGCTTCTGGGGCTGGTGCAGTATTACCAGACTTAATTAAGTTGGCAACAGTTTGAATAACTGTGTCATCTGGATTGTTTAATAGTTTGACAAAAGTATCTGATAACAACATTATATCACTGCGTGTTTGTTTGCCAGTACTGGCGCGACTAACAGCCATGCGTAACTGCTGTACATCTACACCCATAGTGTCTGCTAACTTGCTAGTGTTAAGTGCTTCATCGACTGTTGCTTCGTTGTTGTTTTCTGCAATGCCAGCATATCTACGTAATAAATTTAAAGCACTTTCCTTCATCGATTTTTCTTCTTCGCCAGGTTTTTTACCCGTCTGTGGCACGCCGACTTTTCTTTGTAAATCTTTGATCATTTCTTCGTCGTCAGGATGTCCTAATGTGTCTAATGCTTTTTTGCCGAATTTCTTTAATGTATCTAATGCGCCTTCGTCGACTTTTTCTTCATCTTTGTCAGCCCAATCAGGAATACCATCTTTGTCAGCGTCTGGCTTTTTGGCTTCGTCGACTTTGTCTTTGTCATCACACTCACACGGAGTACAACCACATTCGGAGCATTTTTCTTCTGCTTCAGTGACTTGGCCAATACTGCTTAATCGTTTCATTAAATCTTGTAAACTGTTCATAATATTTTTCCTTATTTCTTAGCAATCACTGGACCGCGATTAGCCACTGGACTTTTTTTGTTAGTTTCTTTGCTATCACCTATCTCTGGTGTGCTTACAGGAACGTCTGGGTCTTTGGCAATCTTAGGAGTTTTAACTTCCTTCTTTTTGCTGTCACTGATCTTTTTAAGTTCTTTTAATAAACTTCCGTTAAACTTGTCGCCAAATACTTCGCTGGCTTTGACATCGCTGCCTTCGCTTTTGTCATAGTCTGCGCCTAGTTTGACTTTGTATTCTTCTTTTTTATCTTGAAACTTTTCTTCTTCTTGTTCTATCTCACGATCCTCATTTACGCCACGAACAACAACTAGTCCTTCGCTGACACATAATAATCTTGCTAGTTCTTGTTTAAGCATTTCATTGCTTACTGGCAAACACGCAGTGAAGTCAATGATGTAAATCTCGCCCATGTCCAAATTAGGAAAGTCTAATGGACGAGCTTGTAAAATTGTTTTGCTTGGACTTGAGACTTTTTCGGCATCATACTTTTGCAAGTGACGCTCGATCTTATCCATCATTTCGTCTGTTACTTCGCAGGCGAATTTAACACGCACTTCGTGTTTTTCTTTTAGTTGTTCAATGTATTCAAATAGAGTAGGCATTTCGTTTCTCCGATACTTTATTTATCTTTGTTTTTAAGGTTCTGGCTGATTAGATTCAATATAGCATTGCGATCTGTGGTCAAATCACCCAGGCCTTGTGGGCCATTATCATCTTCAGTTTTAGCCGTTTGTGCCAGTTTAGCTGCCTTTAATTGTAGATCAATCATCTTTAGCTTCTTGTCCAGCTTGGCTGTTTTAGCAGTAATGGCATTATTCATCATAGTACTTGCTACTTCGAACACTTTACCGGCATTTCTATCATCCATGTTGTAGCCAAGATCCATTAGTCTTTCAAAGCTGTCCATAGCTCTGGCAGCATAATCATCCAAGTCTCGATCTTCTACATCCAAACCTTTAACTGTGGGCAGTGCTTGATCAATTCTATCTGCTATGGTTAATTGTTCGTGAACTAATGACAAGGTAGTTTCCATTGGCACTAGCTTTTCGGCGATCAGGGACAGTTGGTCCTCTGCATCCGATTCTGTATTGTCTACATTAAAAAAGTCTTCAAGTTTTTTAGTCATCGTTTTTTCGTTCTCTTAGCAGCGGTTCTTGGTTGCCAGTTATTATATATATCTTCTTCAGTGAGTATTCTAAACTTCATACCATGTCTTTGGCACCAAAGCCTACATGCTTCCCACTTGGCCATATTTAACACTACGGCGGCTTTTTCCTGCTGTGTGTTTGCTTCATCTAATCTTGCTTGCTTGCGTGGCTTAACTTCTATAATTTCGCTGATCTTATTACCGGCCTTGTCTTGATACGTAATTAAGAAATCTGGATAATATGTTGTATCTTTACCTGTAAACGGATTGCGATATGGTATGCGTAGACTTTCACTCGCCCATCCTATGACCGCAGGATGATTATCACAGAATCGCATCACTGTTAGTTCCCAACTGCTACGATACTTGGGGCTGTTACTGCCTATATACTTACTTGGGTTAGCAGGAGTAAAGAATCCCTGTGTAAAATTATAAGCCATTTACACTGCCTGTTTGACAATAACAAAAGGTATGTTGTTTTGATCTATATAACCAATTTGACTGCTGTTTGTTCTTGCTTTATTTAATAATGCATACACTTCATTGTCGAATCGAAGTCCGTTTGAATTAACATACTTTAGTAAATCGTCTGTGGACACACCTTGTTCTATACTGATATCATATAACACTTTTGATAATGCCTTGGCTTGATCAACAGCAATACCTAATTTTAATAGTTTGCCGTAAAGTACGTCATATTTAGATGCTTCTAATGCCATAGTTAACCTCGGCCGCTGGCGAGTCTCGCCTTGATTATAGGGTCATCGCCTGTATAAGGAGCCGCATTTGGATCTCCTAATCTATTAACTGCTTGATCGATTGATCTAGTAGGCGACATCGCTGCCGTTTGAGATTGTTTTACACTTTCTGCATTTAAATCTTTGGGAGGAATAGTGTTATTTAATTTAATTTGCTCTTCTACTTGTTTAGCATAAGGGTTGTCTCGATCAGCAGACGTTGCCTGCGGACTACTTGCTGTTGCTTGCTGACTAACGGCCGTAGATGAAGTAATATTTGAATAAGTAACACTTTCATATCGTAGACTTACTTGCCATGTGATTGCTTCGCTGACGGCATAATCTAATGTGTCATGCTGAACGTCTACTATTTTTGGACGCCATAATGTTACTATACTAGGTGTTTGTAGATTTTCTCTATCTGCATCTGCGCCGTAAAATCTAGTAATGACAATTTTATCTATAGGACAATCTTTACCAGTTTCTAACATTCTGATACCAAAGTCGTCAAATCCTTTACGCATGGACTTTGTCTGTGGTGCAAAGTTACCACTGACAATGTTCATATAGTTTTTAATAAAAATTTGAAACCTGTTATCCAATGTATCAGTAAATGAAATACTAATTGGTTCAAAGTTAATTTTAGTGGGAATAGGTTGTCGCACGTTCCATGCGTTTGCTACTTCTGTTTCTATACTATATTTGGGAAGTTCAATCGTGCGGACAGCATCAAATATCAGCCTAGCTGGTGTTTGAAGTTGTCCTATATACTGTGAGCTAAAGATTTCTACTTTAAAATGGAACTTTAGGCGGGCCGCTTTAAGCCCACCTAAGTTATACCATTTCATAGCGTCAGTTAATGCCGCCATGTATTATCCTTATGTTGCAGAGTTACCTGCGCCAATTGGTAATACGCCACTAGTTAATGCGCCCTGTGTAGTGGCTGCACTAACTGCATCACCGTGGATGTCAGCGGCGTCGTAGCGTATTTGTAAAGTGATTTGCATTACGTCACTGGTTGCATAGTTATTTTCACCGTAGTTTACGTTTTGGATGAAACATCCATTTAAACTCCAGCTTTCAATGACTAGCCCTGGTTGACTGCCATCTAGCTGTTCAATTACCATACCAAACTTATAGTCACGTCCTGCTGTTGGAGCACTTTGTAAACCTTGGTTTAATTGTTTTTGTAATTGACTTGCCACATGCTTGGTAACTGTACCGTTGATGTCGTCACGTAAAGTTAAAGTAATTGGTTCCCAACTGTGCTTGCCAGCAAGGTAAGCACGACTGTTGTACGCATCCAAAGTAATTTCATCGTGTGTTAGACTAGGTCTATTTACGCTGACTACGTTTTGTGTCATCTCAACAGTACTACCGTTGTTTCTACCAAAGTCATATAAGTTAACTCTGAATCGATATTGGAGTTTAGGCATCACCATTGCATTAGTGCCTGTTGTTGGAACTCCAAATTGTGTTAAATCTGCCATGTTGTTTCTCCTTCGGCTATGTTATTTATCATTATGATAACTCGCCTGTGTTGACAACACGAACTGGAATGTAAATGAACTCAGCGGCCTTAACTGGCTCAATGGCAACATCAACATATAATTCATTTCTGTCAATTCTGGCAGGTGTGTTGTTTGTTTCATCACAGACAACAATGAAGTCATAGATAGCACGTTTAGCAAGCAATTCGCCTAAGAAACTATCGAAAACTTGTTTTACATTAGCACGAGTGATCTTGTCGTTGGGTTCGAAGATAAACGGACGGGCCAGCGGATCAAAACGCTCACGTAAGTAAGCCAATAAACGAGCAACGTTAACTCTATCTAAAGAACTTGAACCAGTTTGTAACGTCTTCTGGCCGAAAACATAAACACCTTGGCCTGGGAAACGTGCAATAGGATTCAAACCAACTCTGCTACCATCGCCATATAATGTATCACGCTGACCTGTTGTCAATGCTACTGCAATAAATTCGCCTTCGCCGTTGATATAACCTACATTACTTGCATTAGTTACAACACCGCGTGTTAAACCAGCTGGTGCGAACCAAGGATAAGCAACCTGGTCGTTGTATGCATAAGTTCTTAGAACGATGTGACTTGCTGGAACAACAACATCGTTGCCGTTTAAATCTGTTGCTAAACCGCTTGGGTAGTAACAGGCTGCTTGATAAGCACTGCCGCCGCTGACAATTAAACCATCTTCGCCGGTACTGCTTGCATTATTACCACTCATCCAATCGATCAATGTTTGACCTTGTGGTGCTAAACGTAATGGAGTATCTACAATAACAAATGCTGTTTCTTTACGATCTGTATTCAATGATAACATCTCATCAATTAGTTCTGCGTAGCCTGGTGCCGCAATTAATGTGAAGAAGGTCATTTCTTCACGAATTGTTTCATTGCTGGCCACTGCGCTTTGCAATGATTTAACTACTGCGCGGCGTTGCGCTTTACGCAACATATATGGACTACCATCTTCTTTGTTACCGCTAAATGTAAACCATGCTTTGTCGCCTGTAGCAACACCGTTGGCATCTAGTACATCACTGTATTGTTTAACGTTACCCGTTGAAACGATACCGTTCCATAATAAAATACCATTTGGATATAATAACGGATCTGGAGCATTTTCATCTATTGCGGTTGCGCCGCCTGTGCCATTTGAAGTGTCACTTGGTGTATATGTTAAGTCAGCAAATACAACACCATTAGGAGTTGTTTGATCTGTGATATTGCGAGAAACCCAATCACTGCCATCAAATTCATAAATTGCTGGATAATTTTCTACATCACTACTATCAATCCAATAGTCGCCGCTGGCCGGACTACCAGGAGCATTTGAATCGATAGAAACATTGCTGCCTATTGGTTCCCATTGACTATTTGCTTTTACATATAAGTCAACTGCTAAACTAGTATTGTACCACAATGTACCGTCTACTGTTGCGCCCACAGGAGCACTAACACTAGCTTGTTCATCTAATGCACTCCAGTTGCTGCCATCATAGTAGCGTAATTGTACGTTGGCGCTACCGCCTTCTGCTTTAGCATATATTTTACCTGCAGATAATGCACTTGCAAAACCTGCGGTGGCTGCTGAATCATTAGCATAAACTGGAGACGCAACAACTACCCAAGGACTACTGTCTGGAACATTGGCACTTACATATTTTTTAACTGCTAAACTTAAACCATTGTTTGGACTTGTGGACTTTAACCATACATCACCAATAGACGTTGCTGTGGGAATATTATAGTGAGCGGCAACAAAAACTGTGGGAATTGCAGAGTTTGCTGTTGTACAGATTTCCCATGCGCCGGAAATCTTTTTATATACTTGATAACTAGAAACTGCAGAAGTTGCTACAACTGCATAGTCACCGTTGACGCCAATTGAAGTAACAGGAACTACACCTGCAGAACTGACAGTATCAGTTAGATCAGTGACAAGTAAAGGAGTTTTTGCGACCCAGCTATCTGTTCCAGTTGCTGATGCTTCAAAAATACCCCAGCTTGTATTAGCTAAGTCTAACCAGTATGTACCATTAGCAGGAGCACTTGCTGGTTCAATGTCGCTGGGCTCTAATTGTAACAAATCAATGTCTGCACGTAGTACATACGCACGATTAGCAAGACCCAAGTAGCTGTAAGCTGCCATTAATCCGTACTCATTAACTTCTGAACCATGTACTGCTGTACCGTTTACTGTTTTAAATTTTGGTTGACCAAATTGCTCAATAAGTTCACGTTGACTTGTTAGCAAATAAGGCTTGTTGGCATTTGCAGGAATTGTTCCTGTTGCATAGCCTGTGCCACTTACATTGTCTTTGTTAGACTGTGTGGCTAAAATGATTAAAGGAACTGTTCCTTGGCCAGCAGATCCGAATTGACTTTGGTCAATAATCGAAATCTCTACGCCTGGTGATGTTAGTGCCATTTGTTTTTCTCCTCTATAGGTTATACATATTTATACTATTTCGGAGAAACCAGGCTATTTAGCGAAAACTACATTTTTATAGATTCTGGTTGCACCACTGTTTCTACTCGATTAAACAAAGAATCTAATGTAGAGTTATTGTCTAACACATAATCAAACTCTGTACCCACCCACGCTGTTTCGCTGGCATGAACGCCCAGTGCTTTGAGCTTTGCGGCAGCAAGTGCGTCACCTTCATTTGCTTTGGAGGCCATAATATACCAACTAGGCAATTCTCCCCGTTCAACACAAACAATTTTGCCGCCTGCGGATTTGATACTTTTAATCTCGTTGGGAAATCTACAATCGCTAATTACAATGTTATCTTTACTTCTGCGTAATTTGTTTTCTACACTGGCAATCCAAATGTCATCATGAAAGCCTCGTCTGCACACTTCTGTGCCCCAATACTGTAAAACCCAACGTGGAGTTAAATTGGGCATGTTTAAACGTTCACTCCACCATGGATCAACTTGCTCTCTCCATTCACGTGCTTCTTTGGTACGACCTTCCAGCATAACTCTATCCCAGCCAAACACTGCGGATACAGCATCTTTTAATGTATTAGCAAAACTTTCACGACGAAAGCCGTGTACATTTACTAGATAATCTGCAACAGTGTCTTTGCCGCTGCCAATAAAACCACATACGCCGATAATCATTTTAATGTCTCCTCTAACCAGATTTTACATTCAGGCCATTGTCTGTATATATGTGCAAGGCCGCCTGCACGATACCATTCGTCGCAGTTACTTGTTCTGTCATCTATTAAAACATCGCCAGGTTTACAGTGACGCCATTTGTCGTAGCTGAATGGTCCAAAGAACACAGTAATATCAGGATAGTGTTCGTGTGCCCACCATACTTTATCATTGGCAGCATAGGGCATCGTATAGTCATGGGGTAGTGCTGTTAAAAAGAATAATCCACAACCTGTACGGTCTCTGTAATCTCTGCACCATTGAACGAGTTCATCAGCACCTGTCTTTTTAGGAAGGTCGCGATAGAATCGTTGTCGTGTTTGAAGTTTTTGCCAGTCACTGTCGGGAATACGTTCGCCATAATTCCAGTCACGCTTGACCATTTCTCTAGCAGTCTTCATCCAGTCTGCTACTACATCATCCATGTCTAAATATATGTTCATACTAATATTATATAGCAAACAAATCTACTTGTCAACGGTATTTTACTTTTTAGGAGTGGGATTTTCGCCAGTTAATTTTGGTCTGGCAAACCATAACTTAAACCATTCGTCTGTGCCCGGACGAATGTTATTCTTTCGCATGTACTCGCCTTTGTCTGTGCCAATCTCTCCGGTAATAGGACTAGGGGCATTTTTATCAATGCCGGCAAGTTTTCTGAGTTTATCTGCTTCGTTCATTTAACTGAATATCTTTTCCAATCCATCTAATATTTCAGATGAACTACCAAATGGTTGAGTATCGACACCGCCGAAGGCATTAGTTATTATTATGTTTGACTGCGGTAATACTCTAATTTGATTATCTCGTTCACTAAAAGTAAATTTTATAACAACCATCATCGTACTACCTCTAGGACCCAATAATCCTTTATACAACGCCATTCCAAAATTCTTACTTTGTGGATTATGTATTTTAACAGTCAATGTGCGACCATTATCATCTACTTCGGCGTCTGGATTTTTTATTAAAAGTTTTTCTATAATTTTATCTTTAATATTATCCAATTTATAACCAGATATCACTCCAAAGTTTCCTACTCTAGTAAAACCACGGGACTGTTGTGTAGGTTGTTGGGCTTGCTGTGGTTGAGGCTGTGAAGTTTGCTGTGGCTGTGAAGTTTGCTGTGGCTGTGAAGTTTGCTGTGGCTGAGAAGTTTGTGTATGTGTTTCTCCTGGCGCAGGTAATAAATTATCTGTAGAAAATTCCATTATATGATCACCGGTACGTTCCAATGTCTGAACTTGTGGCAATGTCCTCTCCGCAGTAATCACCCGAATAATTAAATTATCTAGTGCTATCAGTCCTGTAGACTCTTTCATCTCTACCCTAGTTATTTTAGTATCGTTCATTTTAACAATAATGATACCTTCTTTATATTGAATCATAGGATTGGGCAATTTATCAAACTTGGGCTTTAGATAATATTTAATATCTGTTATTGCGTTCTTGTATGCAGGTGATGATGTTTGGCTCTGCGCTTTTGCTAGACCTGGAACTGCGGCGGCTGCGCCAGCGGCACCCATTCCACGTAAAAAACCTCGACGATCTATTTCGTCTATTTGTGTTTCTATAATTTCATTAATTTTCATAATATTATCCTATAATAAATCCCAATGGGTCACTGCCGTCTGCATATAGTTTCAAGTCTGCTTCGTTCATTATTAAAGTACTTATCTAGACACGCTTATATGTGCAACAAATGTTCCCACCGTTTTTTCTTGTTGCACTTTTAAATTCAATAGAATTTTTTTAATTAAAGTTATTGTACTTGCACTATTTTCAAAATTAGCAGTTTTTTGTTTGAATTTCAATTTAGGCCAATATTGATCGTACATTTTATCGGTATAAATCATCGGAGGATTTCTATATACCAACGGATGATTATATGCACTTAGTATTAGTTCAGGAGTAGAGCTGTGGAAATAAAATTCCCCATATCGTTTATTTTCCTGGGCCCATATTCTATAAACTATCTCACTGCTTAATATTGGTATGCCATTTGTTATATGTGAGGACATAAACTTATTATACACGGGATTGTCTTTTGCTAAATCCCCTTCGCCTGCAATAATAAATTCTTCTGCAGGAATATGTTTAAAGAGATAAGGAATACAAAGATATGTGGGTTTAAGAATTGACATTATTTTATATGATTCAAATATTACTTCTTCCATACACTGCTGTTCTGTCAAAGAAACAACTATTAATTCCACTGATAATTCTTTAGATATATCTTCAACTACTTCTCTCATCCATCGATTTATTCCCCAAAAGTCTAAAAAATATATCTTACATGGTATACCTAAGAAGACTGCTTCTCTTAAAATAATCTCGCTGTCACGGCCCGAAACACATATAGCCAACGTTTTTTTATATTTTTGATAGATTTTAATTAATGCATTTCTAACTTCAGTTCGATAATCTGAAAAAGTCAAGTCCAATGGAATCATATAATCAAATATAAAATTCTGTGACGACGCTAGTTTATAATCAAAAATTCCAAATTTATAGCCATTGACTGCCCAATAAATATGATTGCCTTTATTGTCATATATTTCTTTATTTTTATAAATGCTTGTCATATCTTAGGTAATGGTTTATTATTAAAATGTTTAGCAAAACAAATTCTATTATTACCTTTCATTCCTCTATTATATTTACTGTATAATTCTTTTTTATCTAGTCCGAAAATAACTGTAGAGCTTGCTTCTAAGTCGTATTGTTTACACCATTCTAATTGTTGATTTCTGTATCTATTAAACACATAATCTGCATTTTGTATTTTTAATAATTCTAATCCAATAGCCGCACTTAATTTATTGATATATCCTGCATTATGATATACTAATAAACTATCACCATCATTCACTTTAGTGAATCTAATGCCTATTCTAAAGTTGTTAACTGGAAAACTCTTACTGAGACTAAAACAAATGTCAGTAATTGCTGGATGAGTAAAATCAAAATCATAATTACCGCATATACCAAAAAAAGCACAATCAAGCAGAACTGGTATATTTAAAGAATAACATTTGTCTAAAAATTCCCTGTTATATAAATGATGTTGATTGCCAGTGTCTGCAAAAGGTAAACTTACTACTACTGCATCGTTACTAGATAACTCGGCGGCGTCTAAGTATGACCATTCAAATCTTGTTTCCCATGATAATCTATGATATAGATATTCTCCTCTAAAACATCGAAATTTTCTCGTACTATGCTTTAAATAAAACTTGTCAAATGCTTCAGATGTTCCGTTAGAATATGCCGCTGTAGTAAATTTTTCAAGTCCATTTATTTTATTAATACTGCTATTAGTTATCCATTGCCGATATGCAGTGATATAATCAGATATCAATGTATCTGAATTTAATAATTTTTCATTTATAACTTTTAAAACTATATTGTTTACTGTAGTTTCTAATACGATATCATATACACATTGTGCAGGAGCTAAAGTTAACCCAATTAAATTTAGTTGCAAAGGCTGTGTCATATTTAATTTATTATTTTTTTATCCAATTATAAATGTGGGTCAACGACTGCAAGTTTACGTAGTTTATCTACTTCGTTCATTTGTAAAGATATGCCGCACCATTGGGCATTAAATATACAACATAATTTCCTATACCGCGTTCTCCCACTTGCGCTTGATGTACTTTCATCATTTTTCCGCCACGTGGTGTTGGACCACCTTTTGACATTACTTTAACTTCATAGGTCTTTCCACCTTGAGTAATTGTAATACCAGCATCTGTTCGATCAACTTGATCGACTGCTTGAAGATTTTGATTTGGCATTTCTGCGCCGGGCTGTGAAGGACGATCAGATTGTACAGATAGTTCTGTGTTTGGTTTGCCAGTTAATCTATTAATGCTTGGATCATCTCCGGGCATGACTCTAGCACTGGCATTGCCCATACTACCAAGGGCGGCAGCACCTAATGCGGCTGTGGCCAAACCCTTACGCCAATTAAGTTCGTTTAATTGTTCTTCCGTTAAAATTTCATCTACTCTCATAATTTTATTCCTTATCCAATTATAAATCCCAATGGGTCGCTACCGTCTGCATATAGTTTCAAGTCTTCTTCTAACTTTTCCATGTCAGTGGCTGCTTCTGATTTTAAGTTATCGCCATTTAAACTCGTGCCGCCTTGTGGGCCTGCAATAGTACTAAACTTACTACGTGCTTCACCTAGTATAAACTTGGCCTGTGCCATGGCATAGTCTTTGATCCAAGGACCACAATATACGTCATTTAATAACTCGTCATCAGCTTTTTCAACAAACGTCCAAAGATACACTTCGTCGTCTGCTCTAAACTTACGATGTATGGATAATATGCGATCTCCAGGATTAAATGTAAAGGTACAGTATGCTCCGAACATACGTGCTAAAAGTTCCCTTCGATCCGCATATAGTTCGTAGTTTAATACACCCGAGAAGTTAGTGTTACTCTGCAATAACATGTTACTCAAATACATTGTGTTGAATGGCTCAAAGTCAACACCAGTACTACTGATGCCCATGGAGCCTGTGTTTCGCAAAAATACATCACGAACATTGACTACTTGTTGCGGCAGTTGATATTCTTGCTGTTCTTTTATAATGTTTAATTTAAGGAACTTCTCGATAACCGCTCTACTACCGCGTTGACGATATTTGCGTAGTGCTTTTGAGATAGCCAAGTCGTAGTGAGCAGAATCCAATTCTACGTCCACCATGCCGCCACCTAGGCGTAATTCTATCTCTTTAATTAATTCGTCTTTGACGCTCATAAGAAAATCTCCCGTTATGTATATTTAGCGGGAGATTTTGGTTTTATTATTTAAAAAAGTAAACAACCCAAAGGTATACCAAATTGTCTATCTTGACTTGCTGATTTTGCAGAGTTCAACGGAACCTTTTGCGACAATCTTGCTGTATTATTGTTAGAAGGATACCAATTTACATACAAATAGATCCACGATCCGGCATAAGCACCATCATACCAGTTTGTAAAATTAAAGTTTTGTGCAGTGCCGTCGCCGCCGTTATTGTGTCCAACTTTTGCCCATTTAACAATATGTGATGGGTCGTCTAACGTATTAATAAAAATCTCTACTGCTTTATGTAATCTATTTTCCAGTACTGGATCTATTGCAACGCCCGCCAATTTAGCCAAATACATAGATGTCATGATTTCATTGAGGGAAGTAAAATGATACCACATAGCCCTATTTCCACGAGTTGTTCTATCTTTGATAGAACCGTCCTCATTGACCAGCGGCAAAATACCTTGCATTAATTTACGAACCAGAAGTGTAGTTGCGGCAACGCCTGATTTGTCAGTAATACGCCTTATTTCCCAATGGTATCTTCCCATACCCAGACCAAAAAATACATCGTCCGGGTCTGGTGTGTTTACGTCCCAAAAATCCAACCAACTCATAATTTTGGAATGTTTAGTTGGCTCATTTTTTTTAGCCCAATCTGATATAAGGCTATATGAAGGCCTAATAGATTCCACCATCTCCATTATAAAGTTATTATCTTGAATGGCGCTTAAATCATTACCCTGCGGGTCTATCCATTGAGTGCATGTGGAATCCCACCCTGTCCTAGGATTCCAACATAGTTTACTGCCTTTAAATGCATCTGCTGCCGCCCAGCGATGAAGATTTGACACCAGCGTCGATTTTAAAGCCGCATCATTTTTTTCTTTTGCAACTGACGAAAAATTGGAAAATGCAATTACAAAATTTTGACTAGAGTCTGCACCGAACACACTTTTAGAGTTGTACCAGTTGCTTGTCAAGCCTGAGAAATTATATACCGGTTCAGCATTTAAAGAATTAAGTGAAGACTGCTCTGTACAAGCAATATCTTTATTTTTAGGTTCGCTGGATTTAACTGATAGTACAGTTCCGACATTAATTACAACATCATAATAAACAAACCCATAAGCACTTACATTGGGAATCGTAAGTTGATTTTTATACGGGTCATAAGAATCCATTGTATTGCCAGGTTTTGCAGGATACTTAGAATCTAAATTAGAGCCGCCTACAGTTAAGATAGGACCAACTGTGATAACAACATCACGGTAAATTATTTCTCCCACCAACACCGCTGGAATAGTTAGTTGATTGTTTACATGATTATATGTGTCTGTGGCATAAACTATAGGAGAGAAAAATGCCAGCAACGATAAAAATAATTCATTAATATATTTCATATTAACCGCCGTTCTTTTTTAGTAGAGGTGCAAAGGGATCAGTTGGTGCAGGTGTTGCTGGTTGAGTAGGCAATGACTTCCCCAGTGCTTCCTGAAAAGGATTTGCCTGAGTTGCCACACTTCCTCCGCCACCGCAGGCAGTTAATGCCAGTGTTAAAATTAAAATTAAATATTTCATTTATAAACTTTTAACAAGATTACATCTGTGCTTATTCGTCCGTTAAGTTTGATCTCTGTGCTCTTAATTCCTTTAAACCATTTCTTAGCGGCAGGCTTACCATTGGCACCAAACTCTTTAAGTTGTTCTTTTGGCTTACGCAGAGTTTTCTGCACACTTGCTGTAGCATCAAAGCCTAGGATAGAACTGTTCTTAACTGTTAATGCACCTGCATATTGGTCTACAATGTAGATGCCCAACTTGCGTGTCTTAGTATTGTACACCCAAAGTTCCTGTGCTGTAAGAATTGTAGTTGGGTCCGCACTTTTAAGAGCCAGTTCTTTAAATTCTTTTGCGTATTTCAATTTAGCCACTACCTTTTCCGGCAGTACTGCTTTCTTTTTACGTGGAGCTTTGCTGGCTTTCTTAACTACATTGTAACTGTTGGCATCTGACAATGCCTGTGCCCACCATTTAACCATGGAAGTAATCTGGCGCTTGCCCAAATGCTTGTATGCTTCTAATACTTGTGCATCTTTGCTGTTGTTAACTTCTTCAAATTCTGAGATCTTTTTGCTGATAAACTCTGTTACAGTTTTAACCTGTACTGCTGGCACATTCATTTGTGTCATCAACTCCACTAGTTTGGGTTCGCCTTTGAACTCTGCAATAAAGTCATCAAAGCGACCTTCTAGTTCTCCCAAGAACTCTGACGTCTTTTCTGCCATGCGTTCTTGTATGTTAAACTTTGGCTTGTCATCTACTGCAACTTCTGCAACTTGGGAAGAAGTATCAACTCCTTTGTCTGCTTGTTTAAGTTGTTTGACCAATGTGCGTAGTGTGCCAAATCGTAGTGCTAATCCAACACGACCTGCTCTTAGCGCAAAGCCAACTGTGGTACCGGGCCAAATGTCGCCGCGTTTAACTGCGTCTGCTACTTTTTGGCGACGTGGATTTCGTGCAAGGAATAGGCTTAGCCATTCTGCACTTTTCTTTTTGTCTTGTGTGTGGGCATACCAATTAAGTGTACGCATGACCTGTGTCTTGTACTCACTATCGGTCCAGTCTTGTTGTTCTTCTATGCTGGGGTAAGTGGGCTCCTCGCCAACATACTTGACATCTACTTCTCGGTAAACGATTGTTTTGGCTGGAGGCTCAAAGCGCCATGCCAATTTATCTGTGCTTGTTTGTTTAACTGCTTTTTTGGTGGCCATACTTGCTCCTAGTAAAAATGTAATTATACACTAACTTCTATTTTGTGTCAATTGCCCTACGTAACAGAAGTTCCTGTTTTGAGAAAGCGTCAATTTCCCAAGGCATGTCCAAATACTTTGTTTTTTTGCTGTAGCGTTTACCTTTCCAAATTCTAGCTTCATTTGGGAGGAATCTCATTTGTCCTTTGGCCAACTGTTTAACATGCACCATTTCGTGTGCTAAAGTACTGGCCATTTCCATCATTGTAAATGGAGTAAGACGTTTTGGTGGTTTAAGCAGGATCATCATGCAGTCTGCTATTTCTATGTTCATTGTAGCACCTTGAAAATCATCTTCCAAGTCTTTGGTGACTTTTACTAGAACCGCTCGTTTGCTGTTAACCAGTCCCAGCTGTTTAATAAATGACGGCATCAACGTATCCAAAAACTTTTTAATTTTTGGACTGTCGGCGTCCACATCATATTCCATCATAACCACTCCAATTTGTGTGTATAGTGTATTATACTATAGACTTCAATTTGTGTCAATTAAACCAGAATTTTCTCCGTATAGCCAATTAAAAGTTATAGGTAAATAGTATTACTATGCCAAGACTAAGCCTGTGGAAACCTGAGAAAACTAACGACTACCATTTCATGGATAGACTTATCCGAGAACAATTTTTGGTAGGCGGTACTGGCGTGTTGATCCACAAATATTTACAACCAGCTGATCAGGGTGCCAGCAATGATCCAACCAAGCCTAACTATAGAGCTGATGATATATTAAACGAAACTAAGATACAAGACTTGTTGTTTTTAGAAACTCGTGATAGAATTTATGATCCTGATATCTACGAACTTCGTGGAGTTTATAACGTAGGTGATCAAGACTTTGACTTAACACAATTTGGATTGTTCCTAAGTGCTGATACTATCTATATTACCTTTCATACCAATGACATGATCGACCGTATGGGCCGCAAACTCATGGCAGGAGACGTACTAGAACTACCGCATATTCGCGATGATTTGTTATTGGATGAAACTAGACCTGCTATCAATAAGTTTTACGTTATTCAAGATGCTAGTCGTGCCGCAGAAGGTTTTAGTCAGACTTGGTATCCTCACATTTGGCGTATCAAGGCCAGTCCTATGACTGATGCTCAAGAATACAAAGATATTTTATCACAGCCTGCCGACAATGGAGTCGACACATTAAAAGATGCATTGAGCACGTATCAAAAAGAACTGGAAATATCCAAAGCTATTATTGCTCGGGGTGAACAGCTTGCGCCCACTATCTTAGATGATGGCAGTAATATATTACAAAACACAACCAAGCCTTATCAAGCAGATGCTGATCCAACTTACAATCACGGAGAAGCATTGGACTCGGGTCTAAGTTTCCCTTTAACTCCAAAGCAGGGAGATTTCTTTTTACGCACAGACTACAGGCCCGCGGCATTGTTTGCTTATCGTGGAACACGTTGGCAACGTATGCAAACTGACAATGGACCAGTTGACCTAAGAGACAAAGTTCTTAATGCCGCTGGCTTTATCAATAATACTGCTACCACGGTTGTTGGTAATCAAGAATTCCCAGAACGTCAAGCATTGAGTCAAGTAGTATTACCTAAATCAGATTTTTAATTATGCAACAATATTTTTATGATGAACAAATTAGAAAATACCTAACGCAGTTTATGCGTATACTAGGAGGATTTTCAGTTAAAACTGGCAAGGACAGAAACGGCAACGAAAGTTATATTCAAGTGCCTGTGCGCTACGGCGACATCAATCGTATGGCTGCTCACGTTTTAAAAAATCAAAGTGAGAACATGATTAACACAGTACCGTTTATCAGTTGTTATGTCACTGATCTACAAATCAGCGCAGAACGTAGAAGTAATCCCACACACGTTAGTAAAGTGCAGGTCTATGAAAAGAAAGTTGATCCCACAACTGGAGATTACATCGAAGGCGAAGTGGGCAATACGTATACAGTAGAACGCTATATGCCCGTGCCCTACGACTTAACAGTACAAGTAGATATATGGACTAGTAACACAGATCAAAAGCTACAATTAATAGAACAATTACTGGTATTATTCAATCCCAGTATTAACCTAAAATCCAACAGCAATCCTTTTGACTGGAGTAACTTAACCTACACTGAATTAGTAAACGTTATATGGAGTGTGCGTCAAGTTCCTCAGGGCACAGATGACATCATCGATGTTGCGGCATTAAATTTTAACATTCCTATATTAATTAATCCTCCTGCTAAAGTTAAACGTCAAACTCTTATTCATACAATATTAAACGAAATTAAAAAATTAAAAGAAGAAGATCCATTGGATTGGATTGAAGATGATCCTATACCAAACAAACAATGGGTAGTGGTTACATTTGAAAATTTAAAATTGCAGGTCAGAATAGAAGGCGATCGTGCTACGCTGTTAAACAAAGCAGGTGGTCTCACTGACGAGGACGGTAACTTACTAGCATGGGAAACGTTATTAACACCTTTTGGTGATTTAAGATTAGGTATTAGTAATCTGCGTCTACGACGAGGCAGTGATCCCAGTGACCCCAACAACGACATTGTTGCCACTGTGGCAGAAATAGACGCAGATAATCCCAATGTCGCTGTGATAGATGTTGATCAAGATAGTTTGCCCAGTGCTAGTTTAGCGGCTATCAATGCAATCATTAATCCTAGTCGTGTTGCTCCTGGAAGAAATTTGCCTGCGGCAGCAACCGGGCAACGTTATCTAGTATTAGAAGATGTGCCTAATAATAATTTCTGGGGTGTAACAGATGCCAAGGCCAATGACATTATACAATACAACGGCAGTAACTGGATTGTAAGTTTTAATTCATCTGCTAATACTGGTGCCATTGTATTAAATACAACTACTGGAATATTGTACGAGTGGCGATCAGGTCAGTGGATTAGTGTGTTCGAAGGCACATATCAAAACGGATGGTGGAGAATTTATCTTTGAAACAGTTTAGAGGTGTTGGGGCTATTATAGTCAGCGAAGACTCAGGCAGAGTTATGACAGTGTTACGCAGTCCCCAAGAAAGCTATCCTAACACGTGGACGTTTGCCGGCGGTAAAGTTGAAGCCGAGGAATCAGAAATCAACGGACTACGCAGAGAGTTACAAGAAGAACTTCATCTAACTAAAATAAAAAAAATAATACCTTTGCACAGATATCAAAGTCGAAGTAAAGATTTTGTCTATGATACCTTTGTAGTGTTAGTTAACAAAGAATTTATACCCGAGCTTAATTGGGAGAATGCTGGTTATGCATGGACTAGCATAGACAGTTTACCCAGCCCGTTGCATCCAAAAGCAAGACAAATGATTAGTTCTAGCAGACTAATTAAAAAATTTAAAAACTTCTATAGTTGGATTGATAAGAAGAATGTCAGCAGAGATAATTCCATTCCCGAAAAAGATAAAACTACAACGATTTAAAAGCGTTGATTTATATCATTGTTGGGATCGTCGATTAGACAATCCTTTGTTGAACAGTTTGTTCAAACAGGAAGTCAGTTACGCAGAACGTTGGTACTTGCAGACTGTGCATCTTCTTAACATGGAATTAGTCGAGCACCCGCTAATAATAACTTTAATGGCAGATAATACTTTGTACTCTCTAATCGATCTTATTAAGAAAGATTTAGAAATTCAGAAATCTGTGGAAGATGATGTTACTGTGGCCGCAGATTATAATCTGATTAGACTTAACAAGTGGCTGGTCAAGTTTCAAGGTCTACTTCAATACCGTCGTCGACTTTATAACTCTTAGTACCAAGATGGCCTAACTCGCAGGTTGTTTGTACATCAAGCCAAATATCCGTGCTGATACATTTTCTAAAAAACTCAATGTCTTCACCTGTGTAGTGACCGTCATAGTAGCCTATTTCAAACCAAGGTTGTTTAATTTTCTTAAACACTGGAGTTTTGATTAAACAAAAACCTAGGCCCATTGCTGCCACTTTGATGTGACTGTCTGTTTGTTCATCGCATCGTATATGCGTATCCCAAGCGTCGATTTCTGTCCATGCTGTTGTGATAAACGGAGCGACACGTTTGCTATAAGCGGCACCCACAATGTCCTCATCAAAATCTAATAAATTAATTACATGATATGGTTCAAATTCCATGTCACTGTCAATAAACATAACATGAGTTGCTTCCCATTCTTGTGCTGACTTAACTAACTCGTAACGCTGATTTACAATTAAAGTTCCTGGACTTATAAAAAGTTTATTATCAATTTCTAATTCAGCTAATATACTAGCAAGATTGTACAAGCAAAAGCTAGTCGCAGTGTGCATCTGGTCCCTGGCTGGTATACATATTGCCAACTTTATTTCAGAATATTTGTTTGTCATTTAATTTTCTTTAATAATAATTTCTTAGATGGGGCTTGTTCTTTAGAGTTAGATTCAGTTTGAGTTGGCTCTGGAGCCGAAATTCCAATTTCCAATTCAGCGTTGACTGTGGCAACTTTAATTGCATTTGCTAATTTAACACAAATTTGTGTGGACTTAATGTATAAGTCTTCGGGTAGCTTGACCATCTTACTCATAGTTTCCACAGTAGGTCTGCCAAATGTTAATAATTCAATTGCGGCTTGTTTGCCTAAAAAGTTAACCCAATAGTCTTGTTCTGTGGATTGCCAATCAGTGACTGCATTAGTTAATTTAGTAGTATCTTGTTGATCTAAAATTTGTAGCAATTTTAATTTTTCTTCATCTAGACATTTCTTTTCAAATGTTCTAGTTTCAGTTTCTAAATCGCTGTCAATTTTTCTAACTCTATTAATTGTGTCAATAATAAATCTAGCATATGCAGATCCTAGTTGAGAATTAAAATTTTCTGTTTCAAATTCACTTAATACATGATAAGGACATGATTCAAATAATTCTTCAAACTTATCTGTGCTTTTTGCGCTTGTTTTTTTTGTGGCCATAAAAAATACCTCGAATGTTGTTCAAGGTATTTATATATGCTATTCTTAGTTTAATAAGCGTAAGGTGTAGTCTGTCCACCAAATCGCGAACTTAATGTAATTTGAGTTGATGCCGCTTGGCCGACAAAGCCGCCTAAAGTTCCGCTTAATGAAATGTTTTGGCCGGCACCTGCTGCCACGTTCGTGTAAGCCTGTTTAACTCGACCCATTACAATCTCTGTTCCTGTTGCTGGTAATAACGCCATGTGAAATCTCCTGTGTATTTTATTTATCTATTTCATTTAATATGAGCCGCCATCCACGGTCATATCGTCAATTCCTAGATTAGTTCTAGCCGCTGGCGCAGTACTTGCACCAGTTCCGCCATATGCTATACCAATATTTGTAGCAGTCCATGTTCCAGAAGTAACTGTGCCTAAACTTGTAATGGTTGGCAATTGTCCACTAGTTATATTACTATTAGTAGTTAAAATTCCATAGTAGTTAGTTCCATTGGTTGTTAATTCCCAATTGTCACTGGTTTCATTCCAACGTAATACTACATTAGCATCGTCACCTCGTTCAATTTCAAAGCCTGCGTTTTCGCTGGCAGCACCTGTGGCATTGCTATTAAGAATAACAATATTATCTGCTAAATTGATTGCTTCGGTGGAAATTGTAGTAACTGTACCATTTACAGTTAAATTGCCGCCGATTGTGGCATTTCCGCTGGTTGTTAATGAAGTGATGCTTAAATCTGCTATGCTAGTGTTACTAGCGGCGGTTAATCTACCATCATCGTCTACTGTAAACGTAGGTATGTTTGTACCGTTGCCGTATGTTCCAGCGGAAACAGTGGTGGCACTCAGAGCTGAGTCACCGACCGCATTTGTTGCTAATGTGTAAGAACTAATCCGAGTTAGGGCCATCTAGTATTATCCAATTGTTACAATTATTGTTACAATTATTTATCCAAAAAGAAAGGATCCCTAAAGATCCTTTCTGTGAGTGCTATAATAAAATTATAGTCCTGGCTTACCGCCTAATTGTGCTTCTAGAACACGAACTTTGGCACTTAGCTCTTTTACAGCTTCGATTAACAATGCTGTTAGCTTGTCATACTTAACTGTTTTGTAGCCTGCATGGGCACTATCACATACCAACTCTGGAATAACTGCTTCAACTTCTTGAGCAATAACACCGACTTGCTTAGTATCAGTTAGGCCTAAAGCAAGACCGTCTTCGTTCCAGTCATATGATACACCACGAATTGCTTCGACTTTTTCTAGTGCGTTTTCGATAACTTCGACGTTGGTCTTTAAGGCTGCATCAGAAGCATACGCTGTGATCTCACCACCAACAAACAATGCGCCACTTGTACCAATGCCACCATAAACTATCAAAGCACCAGTTGTTTTGCTTGAAGAAGCTGTTGTGTTTGTAATGGTTACTGCACCAGAGCTTGTTAAGGCTGTTAGTGTACCAACGCTAGTTAAACTAGAAGCTGTTACGCCACTTGCTAATGTCGCACCACTTAATGTACCAGCGGCTGCTGTTACAGTAATATCAGCACTACCGTTAAAACTTACACCGTTAATATTACGTGCAGTTTGTAATGTAGTAGCTGTACTTGCGTTACCAGTTAATGCGGCTGTGATTGTACCAGCTGTAAAGTTACCACTTGCATCACGTGCAACAATAGCACTTGCTGTGTTAGCATTTGTAGCTGTTGTAGCTGAATTACTTACTTTACCAGCTGTAGCGATTGTTGATAATTTTGTATCAGCAATACTACCAGCTAACATTGTGTTAGTAACTGTGCTAGTATCTGTAGTGTAAACACCGTTGGTCACTGAGGCTGCATTACCAGTTGTTGAACTAGATGTTGTAGCATTACCAGTTAAAGCACCAACAAATGTCGTTGATGTAACACTAGTTAAACCAGCAATAGTTGTTGCACTTGCACCTAATGCAATCGCTGTGCTACCAACTGTAACGCTAGAGTTAGCCAAATTAGCATTGCTAATTGCGGCAGTTCCGGTTAGGTTACTGTTAGTTAAACCACTAATTGTATTGCTACCTGCGGCAATAGTTTTGTTTGTTAAAGTCTCAGTGCCAGTCAAACTTGCAAAAGTTAGATAGGCTGAGCCATCGTTTGTAAATTGCCAGACGTCACTGGCTTCATACCAACGAATTTGAACTGCGGCGGAATCACCGCGCATTACACGAATACCTGCGTCTTCTGTTGGTGTACCAGTTGTAAAGTTACTGTTTAAGTCAATAAGGTTATCTGCTAAACTAATTGTTTCACTGTTAACCGTAGTTGTTGTTCCGCTGACTGTTAAGTTGCCGCCAACTACTACATTTCCAGAAGTTTCTAAATTATCATTAATATAAACTTTTCCTGTGCCTGCGCCAGTTAATGTTAAATCTGTGTTTGCAGTCTTGCTTGATAAACTATCAACAGCAATTGAATTTGAGAAAGAAATAGCATTGCCATCACTACTTGAAATATTTTTACCAGCAGTAATTTGCATTGGGCCTTTAACACGAACAACTCCTGAACCGGCTGGTAATAATTCAATATCACCTGTACCGCTTGTGCTTAACACTAAGTTTTGATTAATATCGCAACTAACAACAATGTCGCCGCCATCTTCTTCTAAAACTTTCTGTCCGTTAACATATAAAGAACCTGGACCTACATAGATATCTCGCCATTGTTTACTTGGACTACCCAAGTCATATGTAACATCAGTGGCAGGAAGAATACTGTAAGTGACTGCTGCCAATACTGTTGACATTCTACTGTCAACGCGAGCATCACGGTAGCTGACTTCAACTACTGTGCCTGCGCTGTTTTTCATAAACACTTTACTGTCTGCTGTGTTTAAAGCTAATTCACCTGCGCTAAGTTGATTAGCGGCTGGCGTAGAACTTGCTGTACTACTACGCTTGTGTAAAATTGTATTTGCCATTTTTAAATTTCCTTTTTATGGGTCAGGACCACCTTGGGTCGCCCTGTGGGTCAAGTTAACTCAGTTAACGCCCAGCGAGTCAAGAATGGGGAATTTCTTCCCCATTCGCTCTTAGTAAGAACCACCATCAATACTGACGTCGGTATCCAATGTTATACCTAAGTCTACTAAAGCATAGCTATCATCAGCAACATTCAAGAACTGTAAAGTTCCAGAATTGTTTTTAATGTATATGCTACCAAATGTCATTTTACCTGAACCAGATACATAAACATTACTAAACGCTTTGGCAGCACTACCCAAGTCATAAGTGTTAGTAGTTGCTGGAATAATGTTACTGTTGAAAGTACCGTTACCCATCAATGTTTTAACACGAGTGTCAGTATAGTAGAAGTTTGAACTACCTTCTGCAACATCGTCTGAGCTGTTAGGTGCTGGACTGAATACACCAGTTGAGAAGTCAATAACTTCAACAATTTCACCAGCTTGTGGAGTACCGCCAAGTGTTAATGTTGTTCCAGCTACGCTGAATGTATCACCAGCTTGTGGAACACCAGAAACAGTAACGATTAAGAAGTCACGTCCTTCAGGAGCATTGGCCAATGTAAAACTTGCGCTTGAACCATTGGCTGTAAAACGTCCTCTACGCATTTGGAATCCGCTCATAGAGCTTGGTTCGAAAGCACCTGCTGTGGCATTCCAACGTAGTGTATCTTGGTCTATTACTCCGGCCAAGTCTACATCGCTCAAGTCGCCAATACTACGATTACTTAAATCGCTGACTTGACCAGTTACGTTACCTGTTAGGTTACCAGTTACATTACCTGTTACATTACCTGCAACATTACCTGTAACATTACCAGTTAGGTTACCTGTTACATTACCAGTTACTGCTCCAGTTAGGTTACCTGTTACATTGCCAGTTACTGCTCCAGTTAAAGGACCAGCAAATCCAGTAGTAGAAGTTAATACACCTCCAGCAAATGTTAAACCAGCACTATCGCTTAATAAGCCAGCTGTTCCAGCAAATGTAACACGAGTTGCTGTTAATGAACTTGCTGTTAAGTTAGTAGATGCTACACCAACTACACTTAATGTGTTAGTTGTTGTGTTAAATGTCATATCAGCATCGTCTACTAAAGCTCCATTTGCGCCGGCAAATGTAACGCGACCGCTTGTTAAGTTACCTAATTCAAAGTTTGTTACGCTAAGTTTTGGAACACTTAAAGTTTGTGTAGCTGTATTGTAAGTTAAGTCAGTGCTGTCAGATTGTAAGCCGCCAACGCCTGAAAATGTAACACGGCCACTTGTTAAGCCACTGTTTGTGATACTTGTTGAAGTAACTGCTGTTGCACTAACATTAGTTGTTGCTAACGTATTTGTGCCAGTGTTAAATGTTAACGTACTTGTATCAGCTAACAATCCGCCTGCGCCTGCTACTGGAATACGTCCGCTTGTTAAATCGCCAACTGTAATTCCACCAGTTACCATATCATCAGCAGTAACATTAGTTGTTGCTAATGTATTTGTACCTGTGGTAAATGTCAATGTACTAGCATCACTTAATAAGCCAGCTGTGCCAGCAAATGTAACACGAGTTGCTGTCAATGAACTTGCTGTTACAGTAGTCGCATCAACTGCGCCTTTGAATGTTGTAGCAGTCACGTCACCTGTTACAATAACTGGTTTGTTGATATCAAAACTTGTTGTTGCGTGAGCATACGAAATTGTAGCATTAGCACCATCAATAGTAATACCAGCACCGTTGGCAGCTGCCGATGTAGCAGAGCCTTTGGCCAATGTCAAGTTCAAGTCAGCAACGTCAACTGTAGTTGAATTTACGCTTGTAGTTGTACCGTTAACTGTTAAGTTACCACCAACTATTACATTGCCACTTGTTGTTAATGTTGTTAATGTTGTAGCACCTGTTACACCTAATGTTGTACCTAGAGTAACTGCGCCTGTTGCATTAACAGTTGTTGCTGATACTCCTGCCAATGTTGTAGCACCAGTTACACCCAATGTTGTTGTAACACTTACACTACCTGGGGCAATTAATGCGCTTGGCAATGATAATGTTGCCGTATCGGCAGTAACAGCGGTTGTAATTTGATTTGCTGTACCAGCAATAGTAAATGTGTCTGCTACAAGGTCAACTGCTGTAGAACCTGTGTCACCATCAACTGTTAAGATAATGGCAGCACTAACTGCATCATCAACATATTTCTTAGTGGCAGCGTGTTGGTCTGCTGTTGGATCTACTACGTTGATAATCTTGTGAGTTGAAGCATCAATAAAGTGTCCAGCACCTGGATCCAATGTAATATTACCAGTGGCATTAATACCTAAAGTTGTACTAGCAGTAATAGAGCTTAGACCTGTTACGGTGCTTACAGACAATCCACTTGCTGTTAAAACGTTTGTTGTTGCATCGTATGTCAAAGAATTATCATCAGCAATAGCACCGCTTGCGCCAATAATAGCAACACGACCCGATGTTAAACCACTGGATTTTAGTGTTGCACCTTCAACTGTTGTAGCACTAACTGTCGTTGTTGACAATGTGTTTGTTCCAGTGTTGAATGTCAATGTACTAGCATCGCTTAGTAAGCCACCTACGCCAGCAAATGTAACGCGAGTTGCTGTTAAGCCACTGTCTGTTACGCTGGTAGAAGTAACTGCTGTTGCACTAACGTTTGTTGCTGTTAATGTGCTTGTGCCGGAGTTGAATGTTAAACCAGCACTATCACTTAATAATCCAGCTGTGCCCGCAAATGTAACACGAGTTGCTGTTAAGGTTCCTACTGTTACACCAGCTGTAGTAGTTAATGTATCAGCACTGATATCTTGTACACCAATATCGCCTGCGTTAAATGCACCGTTGGCATCACGCATAACAATAGTGCTAACCGTGTTATTCGGAGTAGCATTGCTTGTTAATGTAACAACACCTGTGGCAGCATTTACACTTAAACCACCGGCAGCTACAACACCAAAACTTGTTACACCATCGTTGTTGAATGTAATCGCATCTGTTATAGCATCAGCAGTAATACTAATTGCTGTACCACCAACCAATGTTAATGTGTCATCACTTTGATCTGCTGTAACTGTTGTTTGTCCGCTGATTGCAACATGTTTGAATGTTGGTAAACCGCTGTTAGCAAAAGTAATTGTTTTAGTTGTATTGTCTGTGTCAATAGTAACACCAGTGCCGGCAACCAATGTCAATGCTTCAGTGTTGCTAGCGGCTGCAACTGTTGTTTCGCCTGCAACAATAATACTCTTGAATATAAATTGATCACTACCTTTGTCACTGTTACTAACAACCGGAGTTGCTCCTTCACCTGAGCCATTTGTTATGCTAATACCAGATCCATCTGAGATCGAAGCAACATAATTACCAGTTGTATCTGTACCTAATGCCACGCTGTCGGCAGCAATAGTTGTAGCAAAACTAAGATTGCCACTACCATCAAACGTGCCTGACACGCCAGTAACATCACCTGTTAAAGTAATTGTTCTACCAGTGGCCCATGCAGTTGCTGTACTAGCATTACCTGTTAATGCGGCTGTGATTGTACCAGCAGTAAAGTTACCGCTGGCATCACGAGCAACTACTGTACTTGCTGTATTTGCATCAGTGGCATTACTAGTAACAGTTACTGCGCCAGTTGCACCACTGATAGTTAAACCAGTACCGCTGACTGCGGCACTTGTTACACCACTGTTGGTAAATGTAACTGTGTCGGTAGCATCGTTAGTAGTAATTGTTAAACCAGTGCTACCAGCAAAAGTAACTGTGTCGCTTGCTTGGTCGGCAGCTACAGTAGACTGTCCAGAAACTGCAACATTTGAGAATGATTGAGCACCTGGAACACTGAAGTTTAAAACATTGCCAGCATCATTATATGTTACTGTAACGTTGGTGTGTGTACCATTAACAATCATAGAGGAAGCGGCATCCATTGCGGCTTCATTGAAGTCTGTAACTTGGCTACTGAGTATACTAATTTGACTTTCGTTGGCTGCTGTTAAACGGCCTTTGGTGTCAACTGTAAATACAGCAACTTTATCTGCGGCACCATAAACACCGGCTGTTACTGCTGTGTTTGCTAATGTAGATGCAATTTGTACGTTTGCGCTACCGTCAAACATTACTTCACCAGTGACATCACTGGTCAATTCAATCTTACGAGCAGTTCCCAAGGAACCATCAAGATTTGCTGACAATGTAGCTTTAGTACCAGTGAATACTTCACTGTTATTAGAAGCCGCTGTTAATAATTTGTAAACACCGTCTGTTGTGTCATAACCAAAGAAACCAGTTCTTTGTTGACCACTGTAGTATTTGAATTCAATACCACGTGCTTTGCCGTCGTTGCTTACGTAAGTACCTTGACCAATTGTAAACACTGGATCAACGACAGTTGTTACTGTAGATTCTACAGTTGTTGTTCCACCTAAAACTGTTAGTGTACCAGTAATTGTTACGTCTTGTCCAACTGATAAGTCACCACTGATAATACTGTTACCAACAACATCTAGTGCTTCTGCTGGTGTAGGATTATTAACACCAACTCTGTCTGTTGTTGTGTTGACAAACAATACACCACTGGCAACATCTAAATCACCTGTTGTTGTAACTGCTGTAAAGTCACCAGTACTTGGTGTTGAATTACCAATTGCTGTTCCGTCTATTGTACCGCCATTAACATCGATTCCAGTAAATGAACTTGTACCAGTACTAGTTATATCACCTGTTACGTTACCTGTTAGGGCACCAACAAAGTTAGTATCAGCAGTAATTACTGTACCAGTAATCGCTGCCGGTGCTGTACCGCCAATGATTGCGCTGTCAATAGCTCCGCCATTTACGTCAATGTTAGCAAAAGAGCTTGAACCTGCGCTTGTTATATTACCTGTTACGTTACCTTGAACGTTACCTGTTAAGTCAGATGTGATAACTGTGGCTGCAAAATTGCCGCTGGCATCACGAGCAACTATTGTACCAAATGTATTCAATGCTGTTGCATCACTGGTAACAGTTACTGCACCAGTTGCGGCATTGATAGTTAAACCAGTACCTGATACGGCAGCACTTGTTACACCGCTGTTAGTAAATGTAACTGTGTCTGTGCCAGCAGTTGTAGTAATTGTTAAACCTGTGCTACCAGCAAATGTCAATGTATCTGTTGCTGTATCTGCTTCAACATTATCTTGTCCACTGACTGCAATAGTTTGGAACTTGTTAGCACTATCTAAACTAGAGCTTAAAGCACCTGTTGTGTCATTATATGTAAATGTAATGCCGCTGTGTGTACCAGCTAAAATACTAGCAGAAAATGTGTCTTCAACTGCTTCTTGGAAATCTGTAACTGCTGTGCTTGGAATTGCAATACCAACGTTACTCGCGCTGGTAATAATACCTTTTGCACTAACTACAAACTGTCCAACTTGTGTTGTGCTGCCGTATGTTTGTGCTGCCACACCACTGTTGGCAAGGGTTGTTGAAAGTTGTACGTTTGCACTACCATCGAAACCAATTGTACCTGTAACATCACCAGTTAGTTGAATGTCACGTGCAGTGGTAAATCTACCAGTCAACGAAGTTGCTGTAATTACACCTGCGCTGAAGTTACCAGAACCGTCTCTGATAACCAATTTATTTGCTACACTATTACTGGTTGCATCTGCTGTAAACGTAATTGCATCAGTGGCAGCATCAGTGGTAACTGTTATACCAGTACCATTAACAAAAGTTAATGTTGCTTCTGCTGTGTCTGCTACTACATTGGTTTGTCCAGTGACCGCAATAGTTTTAAAATTTCTTAAAGCGGCAATCGAATTGTCGACATATGCTTTATTTGCCGCTTCTGTATTCGCGGTAGGGGTTGTAACGGTAACAGTTCTACTTGTTAACGTGAATACATCTGCGATTTCCGTTCCAGTTATTCTGAAATCCGGATCTATCGAGATATTCTTGATTTTTGTTAGTGCCATCGATTATTCCTTAAGGGTTTGATTAATCTATATGTATTTACCTGAAAGCGAATATTCGGTTTAAATATACCTCGAATTTTTGAAGTCAAAATGTGTGTTTTTTAAAATTAAGTAGAAACCACCTATACCTGAATTAGGATTAGCAATTACATTATAATTTCCCAAATTTATCGAAGTTCTGCCCAATTGACAAGACCGCCGTTATAGCCGTTGTCTGTGGTTATCTTGTATTTGTGCCCTGGTGGAACAACAAATGAAAACATTGTGTAACCTGCATTGGGAGAGCCTAATGATAATAGTACGTCTGCAGAACTAACACCAACTAAAACTCGTAGTAGTCCCATGCTTCCACCACCGCATCCAGCTGAAATCATAATAGGAAGGCTAGTACTATTAGTGTACTCAGTGTCAAACGCCCTAGAACTTGTCATATCTTGCCAACTTTGATTAATACCCAAGGAGCCTGCACCTGCTAAAAGATCATTGCCGTTGCCTGTATCACGGATGGTCTTGCCTGTCGGAATGTAGAGATCACCGTCTGGGGCAAAGACCCACTGTGGTGCTAGGACACTGATGGTAAATGTGGCAGTGCCGCCGCCACTGGTCACTGTTATAGTGTCGTTGGCAGTGTATCCTTCCATTAGACCCGATACAATAGCAATGGCAGTGGCAACACCAGCAACCTGAGTCACTGTCACAGTTAATCCGGTGCCTGTGCCGCCAGTTGTGGCCAAGTTGCTGAGAGA